>Ga0070688_100000077_pt1 | contig 48743 bp, 51 predicted proteins | sample KBSS13HmetaG_FD_64679 | JGI IMG/M metagenome (GOLD analysis project Ga0070688, IMG submission 64679) | Switchgrass rhizosphere microbial communities from Kellogg Biological Station, Michigan, USA - KBS S1-3H metaG | ecosystem: Host-associated > Plants > Roots > Rhizosphere ...
GTAGGCTTCGGTCGCCTCGGCCGAGAGGGTGTGGGAGCCGCGGTGGACGTTGGAGTGGTGGCGCCGCTCGTAGCGGTCGACCGCCTGGATCGAGGCCAGCACCCGTTGGGCGCTGGCGCCGCTGTCGAGGTAGGCGACCGGCTGCCCGTGCACCTCCCGCTCCAGCGCCGGGAAGGCAGCGCGCACCTTCTCGATCTCGAACGGCGTCGCCGCGGCTGGGCTCTTGGCGCTCACCGGCTCCATCGCGAAGAGGTCAGGCGGCGGCGCCTGCCTCTACCTCCTCTTTGATCCAGCCGTAGCCCTTCTCCTCCAGCACCCCGACCAGCTCCGGGCCGCCTTCCTTGACGATCCGGCCCTGGTACATGACGTGGACCGCGTCCGGTTTGACCATGTGGAGGATGCGCTGGTAGTGGGTGATGATGAGGACGCCCATGTCCGGACCGGCGAACTTGTTGACGCCCTCGGCGACCGTGCGCAGGGCGTCGATGTCGAGGCCGGAGTCGGTCTCGTCGAGGACCGCGATCTCCGGCTGCAGCAGGGCCAGCTGCAGCAGCTCCATCCGCTTCTTCTCGCCGCCGGAGAAGCCGTCGTTGAGGTAGCGGCTGGAGAAGTCTTTGGGGATGTTCGCCAGCTCCATCGCCTCCTGGGCGACGCGGGCGAAGTCTTTGATCTTGATCTGGTCTTCGCCGCGGTTCTCACGCTGGGCGTTGATGATCATCCGCAGGTACTTGCTGACCGAGACGCCGGGGATCGCGACGGGGTACTGGAAGGCCATGAAGAGGCCGGCCTGCGAGCGGGTCTCGGGGTCGGCCTCGGTGATGTCCTCGCCCTTGAAGGTGATCGTGCCCTCGGTCACCTCGAGCGCCGGGTGGCCCATGATCACGTTGGCGAGCGTCGACTTGCCGGACCCGTTGGGCCCCATCAGCGCGTGCACCTTCCCCTTCTCGACGTCGAGGTCGAGGCCTTTGAGGATCTTCTTGTCCTCGACCTCCACGTGCAGGTTGCGTATCTCCAGCTCAGCCAATTTCGCTCCGTTCCTGGGGTTGATTCGAAGTTGTCGTGATGCTCAGGCGGCGCTGCCGATGGCGGCCGCGCGCTTCGACGCGCTCTGGTCGGAGAACTGGACCAGCTCCGCCAGCGTCGTCCCGGCCAGCGCCTTGGTGACGCCGCCCTGGACCCGCATCCACAGCAGCTTCGTCGAACAAGCCTGGTCGCCGTCGGACTCGTGCGAGCAGAGGACTTTGCCTTCGGGCGTGTCGTGGAAGCACTCCATCGGCGCGATCTGCCCTTCCAGGGCCTCGACCACCGCGTCCATCGTGATCTCCTCGGCCGGCATCGCCAGGCGGTAGCCGCCGTGGGCGCCGCGGGTCGAGGTGACAAGGCCGGCCTTGCGCAGCTTCGCCACCAGGTGCTCCAGGTAGGAGAGCGGCAGGTTCTCCGCTTCGGCGACGGAGGCCAGCGAGACCGGCTGCGAGCCGGGCTGGCGACCCAGCTCGACCATCAGGCGCACTCCGTACTCGGCTTTGGTCGAAAACAGCATCGACCTCAAATCCTACTGAAGAGGTCGGTTATGGCTCGATCAGGCCGCGGCGGATCGCGTAGCGGACCAGCTCGACCCGATCGCGCATCCCGAGCTTGCGCATCGCGTTGGCGCGGTGGTTCTCGACCGTCTTCTCGGAGAGGTGGAGGACCTCGGCGATCTGCTTCGTGGTGTGCGCCTCGGCGACGAGCTTGACGATCTCCTCCTCGCGTGGGGTCAAATCCTCCTCGCCGCTGGAGCCGCGCTCGAGCACGTCCTTGATCAGCGTCCGCTGCGCCTCCGGCGTCAGGAAGGGCTCGCCGCGCTCGACCGCCCGGATCGCCGCCAAGAGATCCGTGTCCGCCTGCGCCTTCAGCACGTAGCCCGAGGCGCCGGCTTTCAGCGCCTCGAACAGGTAGCGCTCGTCGTCGTGCATCGAGAGGATCAGGACGGAGACCTCGGGCGCCTGCTTCTTGATCTCCCGCGTCGCCTGCAGCCCCGTCAGCTTCGGCATTTTCACGTCGAGGATCGCCAGGTCCGGCCGCTCCCGCACCGCCAGGTCCCGCGCCTCGGCCCCGTCGCCGGCCTCGGCGACGACCTCGATGTCCGCCTGCCGCTCCAGCAGCAGCCGGATCCCGGAGCGGACGATCCCGTGGTCGTCGGCGATCAGGACCCTCATCGGGCTGATTCTCCCGGGACCGCGAGCCGGACGGTGGTGCCGGCGTCGGGGCGGGACTCGATCGTCAGCTCGCCGCCGACCAGGAGGGCGCGCTCTCTCATCCCGCCTATCCCCAGGCCGCGCTGCTGTTCGTCGAAGGCGAAGCCGCGGCCGTCGTCGCTCACCTCGAGGGCGACGCCGCCGTCCTCGGCGCGGCGCAACCGCACCTCCACTCGCTCGGCGCCGCTGTGGCGGGCGGCGTTGTTGAGCGCCTCCTGGGCGACCCGGTAGACGACCAGCTGGGCGTCGTCGCCGAGGTCGGAGAAGTCGCCGTCGACCTCCAGGCGCGTCTCCATCTCGCCGCGGCCGAGCTGCTCGACCTGGCCGCCGATCGCCGCCGCGAGGCCGAGGTCGTCGAGCGCCGTCGGCCGCAGCTGGCGGGCGAGCGAGAGGAGCTCGGTCATCGCCTGATTCGCCAGTGCCTTGGTGTCGGCGATTTCAGCCTCCAGCTCCGGTGGCGCCGCCTCGCGCGCCGCCTCCAGCCGCAGCAGCAGGCCGGTCAGCGACTGGTTGACCTCGTCGTGGAGGTCGCGCGCGACCCGGGCCCGCTCCTCCTCCTGCGCGTGCAGGGCGGCCGAGCCGGCGCGCCGCCGCTCGGCCTCCAGCCGCCGCATCATCCGCAGGAAGGCGAGCTCGATCCGCTCCACCTCCTCGGTCTCGCCGACGCCGTCGATCGAGGGCGGGAGGTGGAGCCGGGGGGAGGAGAGGTCGACCTTCTCCATCGCCTCGACCAGATCCTCGAGCGGCCGCAGCCGCCGCCGCTCCCGCGCCAGAGCGAGGATCAGCGCGACGACGACGAGCGCGAGCCCGATCACAGTCAGAGTCATCCACGCAGCCTAGAAGCACCCGTCGTCTGTTCCTTTTCGGCCTATACCAACGAAAAGGAACAGGCGAGCGGATAGGGGACGTTCGGTGGTGTTTTGGGGGCTGGCCCCTATAGGCGATTTCGCGGTTTCGACGGATAATTCTCGGACACCCCGACTCTGAGGAGCACTACTCGATGACCACCACCAAGCAATCCACCTGGGGCGCAACGCTGCGCACCACGATCCTGATGGCGGCCCTCGGCGGCCTGCTCGTCGTCATCGGCGCGCTGGTCGGCGGGCCGGAAACCGCCCTCCTCTTCCTCTTCATCGCCCTCGCGATCAACTTCTTCACCTACTTCTTCAGCGACAAGATGGCGCTGAAAATGAGCGGCGCGAAGCCGATCGACGAGTCGGAAGCGCCGCGGCTTTACCAGATCGTCCGCGAACTCTCGACCCGGGCGGACCTGCCGATGCCGCGCCTCTACATGATCCCCCAGGACCAGCCCAACGCCTTCGCCACCGGCCGCAACCCGAAGCACTCGGCGGTGGCGGTCACCCGCGGGATCACCAAGCTGCTCTCCGAGGACGAGCTGCGCGGCGTTCTTGCCCACGAGCTCACCCACATCCGCAACCGCGACATCCTGATCCAGTCGGTCGCCTCGGCGATCGGCGCCGCGATCACCTACGTCGCCTACATGCTGATGTGGTTCGGCGGCGACGAGGACAGCGGCCCGCTCGGCCTGGTCGCCGGTCTGGCCCTGGTCATCCTCGCCCCCGTCGCGGCGAGCATCATCCAGCTTTCGATCTCGCGCCAGCGCGAGTACGCGGCCGACGCCGGCGGCGCCGAAATCTGCGGCAACCCGGAGTCGCTGGCGAGCGCGCTGCTGCGGCTCGAGCAGGGTGCGGCGGCGATGCCGATGCAGGTCAACCAGGCGGCCGAGCCCCTCTACATCGTTAAGCCGTTCAAGGGCGGAGGCATCGCCGGCCTCTTCTCGACCCACCCCCCGATCGAGGAGCGGGTCCGCCGCCTGCGCCAGATGCGCCCCAGCTTCGCGTAAGAAACGCGAGCAACTTCTCGGGAAGAAGATAAGCGGCCTCGGGTCCCTTCACCTGGGGTCGCTATCATTTTTGAAGTAAAGCTGATCGGATTTAGGGGATTTCGAAGAAAATGGCCATCGACACCGAGCGCGTTCAGACGATCGAGGAGATCGAACCCTTCGAGGCTGCCGAGGAGATCAACGGCGGCGACGTCGTCCTGATCGATACGCGCGAGCCGCACGAGTACCAGGAGGCCCATCTGGACGGTGGCAAGCTGGTGCCGCCCGGCCTGCTGGCCGACGAGATCGCGACCGCGGCGCCGGACAAATCGGCCCGCACGATCCTCTACTGCCGCTCCGGCAACCGCTCGGCGATTGCCGCCGCGCAGCTGAAGCAGCTCGGCTACGAGAACGTCGCCTCGATGAGTGGCGGCATCCTCCAGTGGCAGGAGCAGGGGCTGCCGGTCGTCTCCCCGTCGGGGATGACCCCCGAGCAGCGCGAGCGCTACTCGCGCCACACGCTGCTCCCCGAGGTCGGGGTCGACGGCCAGGTGAAGCTGCTGAACGCGAAGGTGCTGCTGCTCGGGGCCGGCGGCCTCGGGGCGCCGACCGCGCTCTACCTCGCCGCCGCGGGAGTCGGGACGATCGGCCTTGTCGACGACGACGTCGTCGACGCCTCCAACCTGCAGCGTCAGGTGATCCACAACACCGAACGGATCGGGATGCCGAAGACCACGTCGGCCCGCCTCTTCATCGAAGGGCTGAACCCCGACGTCAACGTCGTCGAGCACAACGGCCGGCTCGACGCGAGCAACATCGTCGACGTGATGAAGGACTACGACCTCGTCGTCGACGGCGCCGACAACTTCCCCACCCGCTACCTCTTGAATGACGCCTCGGTGCGGCTGCGCAAGCCGGTCGTCTCCGCTTCGATTCTCGGCTTCGACGGCCAGATCTCGACCTTCGTCCCCTACGAGGGGCCCTGCTACCGCTGCCTCTACCCGACCCCGCCGCCGGCCGAGCTGGCGCCGAGCTGCTCCGCCAACGGCGTCCTCGGCGTGATGGCCGGGACGATGGGCACGCTGCAGGCCAACGAGGTGATCAAGCTTGTCCTCGGCAAAGGCGAGCCGCTGGTCGGCCGCCTGCTTCTCTACGAGGCCCTCGGCACCCGCTTCACCGAGCTGAAGGTCCGCCGCGACCCCGACTGCCCGATCTGCGGCGAGCACGCCGAGGAGATCCCGGAGTCGGAGATGGGCAAGTTCCCCGACTACGACGCTTTTTGCTCGGGCGCCGGCGGCGACCGCCAGTCGATCGCCTCATAGGTAGGATCACCGACTCCATGGCGACCGTCCGCATTCCCCCGGTGCTGCGCCCGAAAACGGGTGGTCAGGCCGAGGTCGAGGCCGCCGGCGGCGACGTCGGTGAGGTCCTGCGCTCGCTGACCGGCGAGTTCCCCGACACCCAGTCCCAGCTCTTCGGCGAGGACGGCGAGCTCAACCGCTACGTCAACGTCTACCTGAACGACGAGGACGTGCGGGTCCTGGACGGGCTCGGCACCGCGGTCAAGGACGGCGACTCCGTCGTCATCCTGCCGGCGATGGCCGGCGGCGCTTGCGCCGCGTAGCGCGCGCTTTTCGCGTTTAGTGCTCCAGCACCAGCCCTAGGAACTGCTTCGTCCGCTCCTCGCGCGGGGCGTCGATCACCTGCGAGGGCGGCCCGTCCTCGACGACGACGCCGTCGTCCATGAAGACGATGCGGTCGGCGACGTCGCGGGCGAAGCCGATCTCATGGGTGACGACGATCATCGTCATCCCTTCCTCGGCCAGCTCCCGCATCACGTCCAGCACCTCTTTCACGAGCTCGGGGTCGAGCGCGCTGGTGACCTCGTCGAAGAGCATCACGTGCGGGTCCATCGCCAGCGCCCGGGCGATCGCCACCCGCTGCTGCTGGCCCCCCGAAAGCCGTTCCGGGTACTCGTGCAGCTTGTCGCCGAGGCCGACCCGCTCGAGCAGCTCGCTGCCCTTCGCCTTCGCCTCCGAGGTCGAGCGTCCCAGCACCTTTTCCTGCGCCAGGGTGACGTTCTGCAGCGCCGTCTTGTGAGGGAAGAGGTTGAACTGCTGGAAGACGATGCCGACCCGCTGGCGGACGAAGTCGAGCTCCCAGCTCTGCTCGCCGGTGCCGGAGCCCGGTCCCTTGCAGATGCTTCGCTCTTCGAGGTGGATGTCGCCCTCCTCCGGCGGCTCGAGCAGGTTGACGCAGCGCAGGAGGGTGCTCTTGCCGGAGCCGCTGGGACCGAGGACGCAGACGACCTCGCCCTTCGCGATCTCGAGATCGACGCCGCGCAACACCTCGAGATCGCCGAAGCGCTTGCAGACTCCGCGCAGACTCAGCATCGAGCCGTTGCCGGCCGCCATCAGAGCGCCTCCACGCGGGGCGCGCCGCGGGTGAAGCGGCCCTGCTCGCGGGCGATCAGTTTGTCGACCAGGCGGGCGAGCGGGAGGGTGAGGGCGAGGAACATCAGCGCCCCCAGCGTCAGCGCCGAGCTGTTGAAGGTTTCGGATTGGATGTCGCTGCCGACCAGGACCACCTCGTTGAGGGCGATGACGCTGACCAGCGTCGTGTCCTTGGTCAGGGCGATGAAGTCGTTGAGCAGCGGCGCGATCACCTTCCGCACCGCCTGCGGGAGGATCACGTTGCGCATCGCCTGGCCATGGTTCATGCCGAGCGACCGCGCCGCCTCCATCTGTCCGCCCGGCACCGACTCGATGCCGGAGCGGTAGACCTCGGCCATGTAGGCGCCGTAGGTGATCGTGATCGCCAGGACCCCGAACCAGAAGCTGTCGGGTTTGCCGAACCACTCGGGCAGCCGCAGCGATTCAGGCAGGAAGTCGAGGGCGGGGACGCCGCCGGCGATGATCAGGATCAAGAGCAGCAGCGGGATGCCGCGGAAGACGTCGATATAGGCGATGGTCAGGAAGCGGACCGGAAGGGATGCTTTCCCCGGTAACTGGCGAAGCGTGGCGAGGATCAACCCCCAGATCAGGGCGAGAACGCCCGAAATGATCGAGAGCTGAACGGTCACCCAGAAGCCGTCCAGCACTTCGTCGAAGTGGTCGACCATGAAGCCGATGTCGAAGAATTGCTTGAGGAACTCTTCCATTAGTCCCTAAACGTAGAGAAGGGGCGCCGTCGCCGGCGCCCCTTCTGCAGATCTCGCTTCGAGATCAGCTCGCTTCGTGGGTCGCGGTCTCGATCTCTTTCGGCGGTTCGTGTTTGAACCACTGTTCGTAGAGCTTCGCGTAGGTGCCGTCGTCGATCACCTGTTTGAGGCCTTCGTTCAGTTCTTCGAGCAGTTCGGTTTCGCCCTGTTTGACGGCGAATCCATATTCTTCTTCGGTCGGGATCGCGGCTGAGATTTCAACTCCGTTGCCGGCGGCTTCCGCGTTTTCGGCAACCGGAATGTCGATCACGACGGCGTCGACGGTCCCGTTCTGCAGAGCGTTGACGGCGTCCGGTCCCTGCGGGTATTTGCGCAGGTCGCCGGCGTCACCCTCTTCTTCGACGAATTCCTGCCCGGTCGTGCCCTGCTGGACGCCGACCGTCGCCCCGGCCAGCTTTTCGACCGAGTCGATTTCGCCGCCTTCCTTGACCAGGATCGCCTGTTCGGAGATGTAGTACGGGTTGGTGAAGTCGACCGTCTTCTCGCGTTCGTCGGTGATCGTCGCGGCCGAGGCGACGACGTCGAAATTGCCCCGCGCGAGGTCGAGGAAGATCGTGTCGAACGAGGTGTCTTCGAACTCCACTTCGCGGCCGATCGCCTTGCCCACCGCTTCCAGGAGTTCGACGTCGAAGCCGGTGTAGTTGCCCGGTTTCCCCTGCTCGAACGGGGGATAGGGGATGTCGGAGCCGACGGTCAGGGGCTCGCCGCCGCCTTCACCGCCACCGCCGCCGGTGGTCGAGTCGTCGCTGCTCCCGCATCCCGCCGCGACGAGCGAGACGAGGGCCAGAAGGAAGACCGCGAACAGGGCGGTCAGCCGGGTCGTTCTCATGAATCTCCTCCGAATCGGGTGGACAGACGCTCAAAGGTATACAGCCTGCCCCACAACCGACGCTACACTTTCTGAAGTAAGGGCGGGCGAATGGCGCGAGAGCAACTACTCAACAAACCCTGCGGAGGCCGCTTCGGCAACATCGTCGAGTCGATCGGCAATACGCCGCTGGTCGAGCTGCCGCGGTTGACGCCGAAGCCCGAGGTCCGCATCTACGCCAAGCTCGAGGGGCACAACCCGACCGGCTCGGTCAAGGACCGGGTCGCCAAATCGATGATCGAGACCGCCGAGGCCGAGGGCGCGATCGAACCCGGCCACACGATCCTCGAACCGACCTCCGGCAACACCGGCATCGCCCTGGCGATGATCTGCCGCCGCAAGGGTTACCCGCTGAAGGTGGTGATGCCCGACAACGTCACCGAGGAGCGGACCCAGCTGCTGCGCATGTACGGGGCGGAGATCGTCTACTCGGAGGGCGCCAAGGGCTCTAACGGCGCCGTCGAGGTGGCGTTGGAGATGGCGCAGGACTCCAGCTACTACATGCCCTACCAGTACGGCAACGAGGCCAACCCGCTCGCCCACTACAACGGCACCGCGGTCGAGATCCTCGAAGAGCTCGACGAGGTCACCGCCTTCGTCGGCGGCCTCGGCACCGGCGGCACCCTGATGGGCAACGGCCGCCGCTTCAAGGAGGCGAACCCGGAGACGCTGATCGTCGCCGCCGAGCCGAAACAGGGCGAGCTGGTGCAGGGCCTGCGCTCGCTCGACGACGGCTTCATCCCGCCGATCATCGACATCTCCCTGTTCGACCGCAAGATCATGGTCGACAACCGCGACGCGATCGTCTGGACCAAGAAACTGCTCGAGGAGGAGGGCGTCTTCGCCGGCGTCTCGGCCGGCGCGATCGCCGCGATCGCCCACCGCATCGCCGGCGAGCTCGACTCCGGCAACGTCGTCTTCCTGATCCCCGACGACGGCTGGAAGTACCTCTCCTCCGGCGTCTACACGAAGCCGATCGAGGAGATCGAGAACTTGGATTCGACGGTTTGGTGGTAGGGGTTCCCCTGCTGCTGTCGACTGGCCACGGCGTATGAAGATCTCCCAGCAGCTGATCGACGAGATGGTCGCGCACGCTCGCGAGGATCTGCCGAACGAGTGCTGCGGGATGATCGGCGGCCGCGACGGGACGGCGAGCCGGGTGGTGCGGGTCGAGAACGCCGCCGCCAGCCCGCTGCGCTACGAGATGGACCCGCAGGGGCAGTACGACGCCCTGAAGGCGATCGAAGACGCGGGCGAAGAGCTGGTCGGGATCTACCACTCGCACACCCGCAGCGCCGCCTACCCCTCGCAGACCGACGTCAACGAGGCGCGGATGTGGCCTGAACAGGCCTACGTGATCGTCTCGCTGGAGAACGAAGAGGCGCCGGACGTGAAGGCCTACGACCTGGCCGACCTGAAGATCGCCGATGTCGAGCTCGACGTCGCATAAACCGCCCGCGAGCGGCCAGCAGCGCGGCGCCCACGGCGGCGGCAGCTCCGGTGGGGGCGACGAGGGCGGCGGTGGCGGCGGAGGAGGAGGTGGCGACCTCGTCAAGATCGCCTTCGCCCGCAACCAGGTCGAAGGGGAAATGCTTCAGGGCCTGCTGACCGAGGCCGGCATCCCCAGCATCCTCAAGCGCAGCATCGGCTTCGACAACCCCGACTTCCTCCCCAGCGGTCCGCGCGACGTGATGGTCAACGCCGGCGCCGCCCAGCGCGCCCGTGAGGTCCTCGCCGACGTCCTGATGGAGGACGAAGCCGACGAGGTGGCCGAGCTCGAAGGCGAACGCCGCCTTGCCCGCGGCGAAACCGGCCCGACCTCTCCCGGCCGTCTCGCCTTCTGGCTGCTCGCCGCCGTGATCGGCGGTTTCATCCTCGTCTGGTTGCTCTACCAGGCGACCTGAAGCCATGGCTGATCTAGTCGAGGTGGCGTTCGCGAGGGACGAGTTCCAGGCCGAGATGATTCAGGCGCTCTTGGAAGAGCACAAGATTCCGAGCCTCCAGCAGCAGGTCACGCCCAGCGGGCCACAATTGGGGTACGGCTTGATGAACCCGGGCGGGGGAGCCCGCCGGGTGATGGTCCACCGGGAGCGTGCCGATCGGGCGCGGGCGCTGATCGAGGCGACGATGGTCGAGGAGGAAGTCCTGCCCGAACCGGCCAACGCCGGCTATCTCGAAGACGCCGAAGGCAGGCGGAAGCCCCGCAACTACGGCGTCATCGGCGCCTACGCACGCGCCTTTCTCGTCTCGATCGTCACCCTCGCGATCGTCTCCGCCGTCTGGATGCTCTTCCGCGTCCTCTGATCCGGGCTCAGACCGCGACCGGGCCGCGGACCATCTCCCGCAGGTAGTCGCGCCAGGCGTCCTCGATGTCGCGGAAGCGGGCGTCGAAGGCGTCTTCGAGCTGCACCTCGGGGCCCTGAGGCAGGAGCTTGGCGACGAGGCGCTCGCAGGCCTCGGGGCCGCGCTCGTTCTCGAGCAGGTCGAAGATCGTGCCGCCGAGGATGACGGCGTCGCGGCGCGAGGGCGGGAAGGAGGGGCGGGCGCTCTCGCGCAGGCGGCGGATCGTCGCCGCCCGGTAGAGCCCGACCTGGCGGGAGAAGTACTGGGCGCCGCCTTCGACCAGCCAGGCCCAGCGCAGGTAGCGGAGGAAGCGGCGCGGCGTCCAGGAGGGGGGGAGGGCGGTGTTGTTGGCGGCGACCACCATCTGCGCGTAGAGGCGCTCGGCGGTGCCGCGCAGCGCTTCGTAGGAGTCGTCGCCGGCGGCGCGCCGTTCCATGTGGGGGTCGTTGAGGACGTGGAGCTCGGTCGACATCGGCCAGCCGGCGAGGTAGCGGCGCCCGGCCGGAGCCGCCGACCAGCGGGCGAGGGGGAGGAAGGGGTGCGCCGCCGTCAGCCAGAGCGGGTTGGTGTGGACGACGACCGTCACCTCCTCCGGCAACGTCTCGAAACGGTCTTCGAGCCGCAGCCGCAGGTGCTCGAGCCGGTCCAGCGTCCGCTCCGCAAAGGCGGAGTCCTCGGAGTCGTGACGCGCGGTGAAGCTCAGGCTCTCGGTCTCGACCCAGCTCATCGAGGCGAGGCTAGCGAGCGAGGAGGTTGACTAGACGAGGGCCGGTTCGCCGGCGCCCGCGCGGTCGCGTATCTCTTCGCGCGCGCGGTCGAACTCTTCGTCGGCCATCACCGGCGTGCCCTCGAAGGGCAGTTCGCGGTCGATCTCGACCCAGGAGCGGCAGCCGTGGTACTCGTCGCGGACGCGGACCGTGACCGGGCGCGGGATCCGGTGGACCCGCAGCAGCAGCACGTGGAGCGGATGGCGCCGCTTCCAGGCGAGCCGCTTTTCGGCGTAGTCGGGCGTCCAGATGTAATACGGGGAAAGCGCGTCGAGGCTGCGACGGTCGTTGATCGTCACATGGTCGACCACCTCGGCCCAGGCGCGCAGGCGGACGCGGTCGGGCTGGGGGATGCCGCCGTCCTGGAGCAGCGCTTTCGGCGGCGGCTCCTCGTCGGGCCAGACACCCTCCTCGAGCGCGCGGCGCAGCTCCGGGTGGTGGGACTCGCGGACCAGGTTGTTCCGCTGGTGGTCGAAGGTCGGGTAGAGGAAGAAGCGCTCGTGCTCGAGCTCGAAGTGCTTGTTCTCCTCGCGAATGCCGCCCTTACGCAGGGTCAGCAGCTGCTCGCCCTCGGCGAGAGCGCGAACGGTTACAGCCCATTCCTTGAGAGCGATCGGCATTGAAGGTAATTCAGCAGGGAGTTAGTTCGTTGAGTCTCTGGGGTCGGGCCGTGACTTCGAGGCCTGTACAGGCTGTTTACGCCCGCCCGGAGGCGCGCATTCTAGAGGAGTGCAGCGAAATCTCAACTAAAAAAGTGCGAAATTTGGGAAATGTGACTTACGTCCACCCGCCGCCGCCTGGAGTTTCGACCCGCAGGCAGTCTCCCGGGCGCAGATCCCCCGCCGCCTTGCTAGGCAGCGGCTCCCCGTTGAGGAGGTTGATTCCGGGGGCTCCGTCTTCGCCCTCGCCGCGGCCCCGCGGCTGGTGGCGGCGGCGCTCGGTGATCAGGGTAAACCGCATCGGCGCCAGCGGTTCGATCTCACGCACCAGCCCGTCGCCGCCCCGCTGGGCGCCGCCCCCGCCGCTACCCCTGCGCACGGACAGCTCGCGCACCCGCAGCGGGAATTCGGTCTCCAGCGCCTCGGTAGGGGTGTTGAGCGTGTTCGACATCGCGACGTGGATCGCGCTCGGGCCGTCGGCCTCCGGGCAGGCGCCCTGGCCGCCGCCGAGGGTCTCGTAGTAGGTGAAGGCCTCGCCCGCGAGGGTCAGGTTGTTCATCGTCCCCTGCCCCTGCGCGGGGCCCGGACGCGCCTGCGAGAGCGCCGCGAGGACGAGGTCGGCGACCCGGCTCGAGGTCTCGACGTTGCCGGCGGCGACCGCGGCCGGGGGCCGGGCATTGAGGATCGAGCCGGCCGGCGCGACGACCTCGATCGGCCGGTGGGCGCCGGCCGAGGGCGGCCCCTCCGGGTCGGTGAGGACGCGGACGGCGAAGAAAGCGGCGGATTTCGTCACCGAGAGCGGGCAGTTGAGGTTGCCCTCGATCTGGTCTTCGCTGCCGCTGAAGTCGAGCCGCAGCTCCTCGCCGGCGATGGTTGCCTCCAGCGCCAGCCGCAGGTCGCGCTCCGAGCCGTTCCAGTCGCCTTCGAGCACGTCCTCGGCTCGGTAGCTGCCGTCGGGCAGCTCGGCGATCGCGGCGCGGGTGCGGCGCTCGCTGTAGGCGAGGATCTCCGCCATGCCGGCGCGCAGCTCCGCGGTTCCGAGGCGGTCGCAGAGCTCGCCGAGGCGCAGCTCCCCGACCCGGTTGGCGGCTTGCTGCGCACGCAGGTCGGCGAGCCGCTGATCCGGAGCCCGCATCTGCGCGGCCAGGTCGGCCAGGGTCCCTTCCTCGGCGACGGTCGGCGGGATCACCACGCCCTCTTCGCTGAGGTCGCGCGAGAAGGCCGGCATTGAGCCGGGGGTGGGGCCGCCGACGTCGGCGTGATGAGCGCGGCTGGCGGCAAACCCGAGCAGCTCGTCCGCGACGAAGACAGGCGAGACGAGGGTGATGTCCGGCAGGTGGGTGCCGCCGCGATAGGGGTCGTTGAGGATCCAGCTCCGCCCCGGCCGCTGCTCCTGGTCGAGGACGGCGGCGACCGCGTCCGGCATCGAGCCGAGGTGGACGGGGATGTGCTCGGCCTGCATCACCAGCTCCCCGGCGGCGTCGAAGAGTGCGGTCGAGCAGTCGTGTCGCTCCTTGATGTTGGCCGAGTAGGCGGAGCGGATCAGCGTCGCCCCCATCTCGTCGCAGGCGGCCCGCAGGCCGCCGACCAGCACCTGAAGCGCGATCGGATCCAGCCGGCTCATTCGTCTGTTCCTTTTCGTTCTCTGGCACCGGAAAGGAACAGGGCGATGATGGTGCCGTGCTGGTCCACGCGAGTCGTCCAGCCGGGCGGGACGACGAAGGTCGCCTCGGGCAGGTCGAAGACGACCGGGCCCTCGGTCTCGCCGCCCGCCGCCGGATCGCCGCGCAGGACCGGCGTCTCGATCCACTTGTCGCCGAAGCGGACGCGGCGCGAGGTCTCCGTGGTGGCGCCCTCCGTGGCGGCGACCGGCCGCGGCTCGGGGCCGGGCACGACCAGCGCCAGGTCGATGTCGACGAGGACCACCTCGCCGTCGGGATTGCGGTGCCCGTAGCGCTCCTCGTGCAGGCTTTCGAACCCCTCGACCAGCCGCGCCGGGTCGGGATCGACCGGACCGGGCACCGGCAGCTCGAAGGCCTGGCCGGCGTAGCGCAGCTTGTAGACGACCTGCGGCTCGGCGTCCTCGATGCCGGCGCCGGTCTCGGCGACCATCGCTTCCACCTCGCCGGCGAGGCGCTCCGCCGTCAGCCCCCCGCCGCTGAGCATCACCGTGCGGGCGGTGTCTCGGCGGCGCTCGGAGGCGCAGAGGCCGAGGGCGGAGAGGACGCCGCCGGCGCGGGGGCAGAGGATCGTCTCGATGCCGAGCTCCTCGGCGATCGCCGCCGCGTGCAGCGGGCCGGCGCCGCCGAACGGCAGCAGCGCGAAGCCGCGGGGGTCGACGCCGCGCTCGACGGTGACGACGCGCAGCGCCCGCACCATCTCCTGGTTGGCGACGCGGACGATGCCGGCGGCGGTCTCGAGGGCTTCGAGCCCGAGCGAGCGGCCGAGCTCGGCGACCGCGCGCTCGGCCGCCTCGGCGTCGAGGGCGACGCCGCCGGCCAGCTCCGCGTCTCCGCCGAGGCGGCCGAGGAGGAGGTTGGCGTCGGTGACCGTCGGCTCGGTGCCGCCGCGGCCGTAACAGGCGGGCCCGGGGTCGGCGCCGGCGCTGCGGGGCCCGGCGCGGAGGGCGCCGCCGCTGTCGCGCCAGCCGATCGAGCCGCCGCCGGCGCCGACGGTGTGGACGTCGACCATCGGCAACTGGATCGGGCGGCCGTCGATCTCGCGGGAGTCGGTGCGGCGCACCTTGCCTCCTTCGACCACGCAGACGTCGCAGGAAGTGCCGCCCATGTCGAAGCCGAGGGCGTCGCCGTCGCCGCTGAGCCCCGCCAGCAGCCCGGCGCCGACGGCGCCGCCGGCCGGGCCGGAGAGGACGCTCCAGGCGCCGGCCCGCGCCGCCTCCGCAGCCGGGGCGACTCCGCCGGAGGAGCGCATCACCTGCGGCTGCGGCAACCCCGCTTCGCCGGCGGCCTCGCCGAGGCGCCCGAGGTACCGGCCCAGCAGCGGGCTGAGGTAGGCGTCGACGACGGTGGTCGAGCAGCGCTCGTACTCGCGGAAGCGCGGCAGGACCTCGTGCGAGGCGGAGACGTGGACGCCCGGAAGCCGCTCGCGGAGGTGGGTGGCGATCCGCTCCTCGTGCCCCGGATCCAGATAGGAGAAGAGGAGGCAGATGGCGACCGACTCGGCGCCGCTCGCCTCGATTGCCGCCGCCAGGCGCTCGGGCTCCTCGTCGGCCAGCGCCTCGACGACGCCGTCCGGCCCGACCCGCTCCGCCGCCTCGAAGCGCAGCTCCGGCTCGACCAACGGCGCCGGCTTGGGGGTGCAGAGCCGGTAGAGGTCGGGGCGGTCCTGGCGGCCGATCTCGAGCAGGTCGGCGAAGCCGGCGGTGGCGACGAGCGCCGTCCGCGCCCCGCGTTCCTCGAGCAGCGCGTTGGTCCCGACGGTCATCCCGTGGGCAAAGACCTCGACCGCGTCCGCTTCGGCGCCCGCCCGCTCCAGCACCGCCGCGACCGCCCTCATCACCCCGGCCGACTCCTCCCGCGGCGTCGTCGGCACCTTGGCGGTGTGGACGGCGCCCCCGTCGAGCAGGACGGCGTCCGTAAACGTCCCGCCGACGTCAACTCCCAAGAGCACCTAGTGCCATTCCTCCTCGGTGACGCTGCCGTCCGGGTGGACGACGACGTGGATGCCGTCGAGGGCGTGGTCGGTCTCGGGGGCGTCGCGGCGCAGGTGACCGCCGCGGGACTCGCGCCGGTCGAGGGCGCTGGCGGCGAGCGCCCGCGCCAGCGGATAGGGGTTGGAGATCAGCCGCGCCAGGTCGTCGGGGTTGCGCATCGGTCCGGCATAGCGCCAGACCGCCTCGCGGATCTCGTCGGTCGGGGGGTCGAAGCGCCACCGCGGCGGCTCCGGCCGGCTCGGCGCCCGCGCCTCTTCCACCGCGGCGGCGCCGGCGCGGCCGCCGAAGACGAAGCACTCGCTGAGCGAGTTGGAGGCGAGCCGGTTGGCGCCGTGGAGGCCCGTGCAGGAGACCTCGCCGACGGCGAAGAGGCCGGGCAGGGAGGAGCGTCCGTCGACGTCGACCGCGACCCCGCCCATCGTGTAGTGGGCGGCGGGCGCGACCGGGACCGGACGGTAGTGCGGGTCCAGGCCCGCCTCGGCGAGCGAGGCGAAGACGTTCGGGAAGCGGGCGGGGTCGATCTCGCGCAGGTCGAGGTCGACGTGCGCGGTGCCGTCGAGGCGCATCTGCTCCAGGATCGCCGCCGTCACCGCGTCGCGCGGCGCCAGCTCGTCGGTGAAGCGCTCGCCGTCGGCGCCGAGCAGCTTCGCCCCCTCGCCGCGGATCGCCTCGGTGATCAGGCGGCCGTCGTGGGGGGTTTCCGGCATCGCCAGCGCGGTCGGGTGGAACTGGCAGAACTCGAGGTCGGCGAGGTCGGCCCCGGCCACCGAGGCGAGGACCATGCCGGCGCCGATCGCCCCGCGCGGGTTGGTCGTCCGCCGCCACAGCGCCGCGGCGCCGCCGGTGGCGACGATCGTCGCCGGCGCCCCCACCTCGCCGTCCTCGGTGACGACGCCGTGGCAGCACTCGCCGTCGCTCCACAGCGCCAGCGCCGAGGTCCGCTCCATCACCTCGATCCGTTCCTGCGCGGCCACCATCGCCGCCAACTTCGAGGTGATCTCGGCGCCCGTCTGACTCCCGCCCGCGTGGACGATGCGCCGCCGCGTATGGCCGCCCTCCAGCGCCAGCCCGAGGCGGCCCTCGTGGTCGACGTCGAAGACGACGCCGCGGGCGATCAGGTCGCGGACCAGCGCCGGGGCTTCCTCGACCAGGACGCGGACCGCGGAGGTGCGGCAGAGGCCACGGCCGGCGGCGATCGTGTCGGCGGCGTGGAGGTCCGGGGAGTCGTCGGGCTCGAGCGCCGCCGCGAGGCCGCCCTGCGCCCAGTAGCTGGCGCTCTGGGGGAGGGGGGTGCGCGAGATCACGCAGACCCGGGCGCCGATCTCGGCCGCCCGCAGCGCGCTCCAGAGGCCGGCGGCGCCGCCGCCGACGACGGCGACGTCGAACTCACCGACCGCGGCTATCGCCCCTCCGCCTCCCGGCGCAGGGAGTCGAGCTGCCCCTGGAGCCAGCTTGCCGCACCCTCGCGCGCCCGCGCCAGCTCGTCGGCGATCGTCTCCTCTGCCGTGGCGGCGCGCCGCTCGGCCGCTTCGACCCGCTGCTCGGCCGTCTCGACCTGGGCTTCGATCTCGCCCAGCCGCTCCTCGGCCGCGGCCAGCGCCTTCTCCTTCTCCTCGCGCTCGCGCTCGAGGTCGGCTTCCAGCGCCTTGATCTCCTCTTCAGCCCGCTTCTCGGCCGCGGCCGCCAGTGCCGCTGCCTCGTCCAGCCGGCGCTCGGCCTCGCGGACCTGCTCCTCGAGGCTGTCTCGTGCGGGACTGGCGTCGGCGCTCATCGGATCTCAATCTATTACGCCGGGATGGAGGTCAACCACTTAACACCTCCCGGTAAGCCTCGATCACCCGCTCCGCCATCGGGCCGGCGGAGAGCGTGTGGGCGCGGGCGGCGCCGCTGACGCGGGGGTCCGCCGCGGCGAGATGGCGCTGCGCGACGGCCGCCCAGGGCCCGGCCTCGAACGGCGCGCAGAGGCAGCCCTCGACGCCGCCGAGGGCGTAGGGGGCGATCCCGACCGGGGTGGAGAGGACCGGGACGTCGCAGGCGAGCGCCTCGATCGCCGCCATCCCGAACCCCTCGTAGTCGGAGGTGACGAGGACGGCGTCGGCGGCGTTGAGCCAGAGCGGCATCTGCTCGGGCTCGATCGAGCCGCCGGTGAGGAGATCGGCCTCGCAGGCCGCCGCGACCTCGGCGGCGCGGTCGTGCCGCTTCTCCGGCCGCCCCGGGTTGGCGGGGAAGAAGAGGTAGCTGCCCTCCGGGTCGAGGCCGAGCTTGCGCCGCGCCTCGGCCCGCGGCAGCGGCCCGAAGCGCTCCAGGTCCGGCCCGCAGGGAAGGACGGCGGAGCCGGGCACGGCGGGCAGGCCGGGGCGGCCGTCCTCGGGCTCGAACAGGGCCCGCGAGACCCCCGCGACCAGGTCGCAGCGCCAGGCGAGCCGGCGCGAGAGGTGGCCGACGAGATGGTGGCGGACGTCGGTGCCGTGAAAGGTGACGACGAGCGGCGCCGCCCCGGCCAGCCGCGCCACCCAGCCGGCGAGGCCGTAGTGGGCGTGGACGAGGTCGAAGCGCTCGCGGCGCAGCAGCGCGCGGAGGCGCCGCGTCGCCGGCAGGTACTCGTTGCGGCCGCGGGCGAATTCGAAGAGGTCGACCTCGATCCCGCGGCTGCGCACCTCGTCGACCTGGTCCCGGACCCAGCGGCCCCGCTGCGGGGCGCCGGCGTCGGGCATGAAGTTGGTGACGACAAGGACCCGCACCCGCGTCAGCGTATCCCTGGCGGGTGCGGCGGCGGCAGGCGGTAGGTGGCCGGCGTCTTCGAGAGCTTGATCGGGTTGCGGGGAAGGCGGACCGCGTCGCCGTCCTCGCGGGGGATCTCGATGATCGGGGCGAGCCCGATCTCCGCTGCGAATTCGAAGGCGGCGCCGATGTCGTTGACGACCCCGGCGGGAACGCGGCGGGCGCGCAGCAGCTCGACCCACTCGGCCGCCGGCCGGGCTGCGAGGGCGGCTTCGAGCAGCGGCCGCAGCTTGTCGCGGTGCTCGACCCTCGCCGGGTTGGTGGCGAAGCGCCCCTCGTCGGCCAGTCCCGCCGTGCCCAGCACCTCGCAGAGGTCGCGGAATTGACGGTCGTTGCCGACCGCGATGACGACATCGTCATCGCGGCAGTGAAGGAGTTCGTAGGGAGCGATGCTGGGGTGCCGGTTGCCCATCCGCCGTGGCACCACCCCCGCCGCGGTGAAGGCCGAGCTCTGGTTGACGAGGCCGGCGAGCAGGGCGGAGAGGAGGTCGACCTCGACCAGCTGTCCCTCGCCGCTGTGGCGCCGGTGCTCGAGCGCGGCGAGGATGCCGACGGCGGCGTAGAGGCCGGCGACGACGTCGACGAGGGCGACGCCGACCTTGAGCGGCTCCCCCTCGGGTTCGCCGGTGATGCTCATCAGCCCGCCGAGGGCCTGGACGAGGAGGTCGTATCCCGGCAGCTCGGCTCCCGGCCCGGTGCCGCCGAAGCCGGTGATCGAGCAGTAGACGAGGCCGGGATTGTCGGCCGCGAGGCGCTCGTAGCCGAGGCCGAGCTTCGCCATCACCCCGGGGCGGAAGTTCTCGACGACGACGTCGCTCTCCAGCGCCAGGCGGTGCGCCTCGGCCAGGTCCCCTGCGTCGCCGAGGTCGAGGACGACGCTCGCCTTGTTGCGGTTGACCGCCTGGAAGTAGGTCGCCTCGCCGCCGCTGTCGTGGGGCGGCCCCCAGGAGCGGGTGTCGTCGCCGCCTCCGGGCCGCTCCACCTTGGTCACCTCGGCGCCGAGGTCGGCCAGGGTCATCGTCGCCAGCGGCCCGGCGAGCACGCGCGAGAAGTCGAGGATCCGCAGCCGTCCCAGCGCCGAGTCGCTCATTAGGTCACGATCTCAGAAACCCGCCACCGACTTCGAGGACGCCGATGTCATCAACCACCGCTGCGCCGCCGATCCGCCCCTCCGACTACCTCGCGCTCGACACTCTCCTCTCCGACGAGGAGCGCGACATCCGCGACACCGTCCGCGCCTTCGTCCGCAAGGAGATCGTCCCCAACGTGGGGGATTGGTTCGAGGAGGCGACGGTGCCTGTCTCCGAGCTGGCGCCGGCGCTGGGCAAGCTCGGCGTCCTCGGCATGCACCTCGAGGGCTACGGCTGCGCCGGGGCCAGCGCCACCGCCTACGGGCTCGCCTGCATGGAGCTGGAGGCGGGCGACAGCGGCATCCGCAGCCTCGTCTCGGTCCAGGGCTCGCTGGCGATGTACGCGATCTGGCGCTGGGGCTCGGAGGAGCAGAAGCAGGAGTGGCTGCCGCGGATGGCGGCCGGCGAGGCGCTCGGCTGCTTCGGCCTGACCGAGCCCGACGCCGGCTCGGATCCCGGCTCGATGCGGACGCGGGCGCGCCGCGACGGCTCCGACTGGATCCTCCACGGGCAGAAGATGTGGATCACCAACGGCTCGGTCTCCGAGGTGGCGGTGGTCTGGGCCCAGACCGACGAAGGCGTGCGCGGGTTCCTCGTGCCCAAGGGGACCAACGGCTTCACCACCCAGGACATCCATAAGAAGCTCTCGCTGCGGGCCTCGATCACCTCCGAGCTGCTGCTCGACGACGTGCGGCTGCCCGCCGACGCCGTCCTCCCCGAGGTGGGCTCGCTCAAAGGCCCGCTCTCCTGCCTCAACGAGGCCCGCTACGGGATCGTCTGGGGGGCCGCCGGCGCCGCCCGCGCCTGCTACGAAGCGGCTCTGGAGTACGCCGTCGAGCGGGTCCAGTTCGACCGTCCGATCGCCTCCTTCCAGATCCAGCAGCAGAAGCTGGCGCAGATGGTCCTCGAGGTGAACCGGGCGACCCTCCTGGCGATGCACCTGGGGCGGATGAAGGACGGCGGCACCCTGCGCCCGGAGCACGTCAGCCTCGGCAAGCTCGGCAACGTCAACGCCGCCCTCGAGGTCGCCCGCAACGCCCGCCAGGTCCTCGGCGCCAACGGCGTCACCCTCGAGTATCCGGTGATCCGCCACATGAACAACCTCGAGTCCGTCGTCACCTACGAGGGGACCGCGGACGTCCACGCGCTGGTGATCGGCGGCGCTGTCACCGGCATTCAGGCATTTCGCTGAGAAGCTGCTGTTTCCCGCCATTGCACCGTGGGTATTTGACCGTTCGCTAGTCGCCAATGGGCATCGAGGTAGGAGGAACAGATGGAGGCGAGCGGGAGCAGTCCGTCGTTGGTGTTGGTGGAGCAGCACGAGGCCCTGCGGGACGGGCTTGCCGTCCTGCTCGAACGGAGGGGGTTCTCGGTGCTGGGTCGTGCCACCACCGCCGCCGGCGCCGAAAAGGTGATCTCCGAGGAGCACCCGGACGTCGCCGTGGTCGGCGTCGACCTCCCGGATGAGCGCGGGACCGAGCTCGTCCGGCGCCTCAGCGGGGTGAACGGGACGAAGTTCGTCATCTACACGGGCCTCCGGGACCCGGACCTGCTCGGGGCCGCGTTCCGCAGCGGCGCCCGTGGCCTGGTCGCAAAGCCGGCCGGCCTCTCGGTCCTGGTCGACGCCCTGCGCGAGGTCTGGCGCGGCGGCCGCTACTTCGACTCCCGCTTCTCGGAGGCGCGCGAGTTTGACGGCAAGGCGCCGGCGAAGGCGCTGAGCGAGCGCGAGCAGGAGATCCTGGCGATGCTGGCCCGCGGCCTGACCGGCGAGGAGATCGCCCACCGCCTCGTCCTCTCCCCGGAGACCGTCCGCACCCACATCCGCAACGCGATGGCCAAGCTCGAGGCCCGGACCCGCACCGAGGCGGTCGTCATAGCGCTGGAGCGCGAGGAAATCCAGAAAGCCTGAGCGCTAGTCACAAAGGTTTTTCAAATGCGGCGCTCTATCGACGCGATCGCGTCTTGTTCTGTGTGCCGCCGCCTCTGAGCATCCCGGCCTCCAAGCAAACGAATGGGGGTATCGATGTTCTACGCGCTGATGGGTTACCTGCACGCGACGGTCTCGCGCCGCTTCAACGAGCTGCGGCGGCTGGCGGGGGAGGGCGGACAGGGGACGGTCGAGTACGTCGGCCTGATCCTGCTCGTCTCGCTGCTGATGGTCGGGATGGTCGCGGCGATGAAGGGGTTCAACGGCAAGCAGGGGACCGAGCTCGCCGACGTGATCGTCAACAAGATCAAGGAGGCGGTCGACAAGGTCGCGTTCAAATAGGGGAGGGGCGCACCGGGCGGGGGCAACCTGGCCCGGTGCGCCCGATCGCGAACCCGACAGCAGGGTTCATTTTTAAATGCCAAATTGCCTGATTAGGGCAGGGACCATCAACTAACAGCCGGGAGGCGAGAGATGGCTCCACAAGAGTTGGTCGACAAAGGGCACGGGAAAAACGAGCCCCGCGGAATCAGGCGCGTGCCGCGGTCGCCTCTGTTCGAGGGACGGTTCGGGCGCTTGTTTCGGAATCTGGATCCGGCGCCGAAACTGAGCGACAAACAGCTGCAGGGCCTGGCGGAAGACATGCGCGAGCCGAAAGGTGGCGGCAGCAAACTCGAGAACCCGAAAATCCCGTCCGGCTACACCTACTTCGGCCAGTTCGTCGACCACGACATCACCTTCGACCCGGTGTCGGACCTGCAGCGGAAAAACGACCCCGATGCCTTGGTCGACTTCCGCTCGCCCCGCTTCGATCTCGACTGCGTCTACGGCGCCGGGCCGGCCGACCAGCCCTACCTCTACGACCAGCCGGCGCGGCTGAAGCTCCTGATCGACAAAAAAAACGCCAAAGGCGAACCGGATCTGCAGCGCAACGCCGAGGGCACGGCCCTGATCGGCGACCCGCGCAACGACGAGAACATCATCGTCAGCCAGCTCCAGCTCACCTTCATCCGCTTCCACAACAAGGTGGCGGCGAAAGTCGCCGCCGACAAATCAGTCCCGAAAGAGAGGAAGTTCGAGCAGACGCAGAAGCTCGTCCGCTGGCACTACCAGTGGGTGATCCTCACCGACTTCCTGCCGCGGATCGCGGGCAAAAAACCCGTCGAGGACCGGGTCAAACGGAAAAACGGCAACCTCTCGATCGACCTGCGCTGGTTCAAACCGAAGAACAACCCGTTCATGCCGGTCGAGTTCTCGGTCGCCGCCTACCGCTTCGGCCACAGCATGATCCGCCCGGCGTACGACCTCAACCAGACCGTCCAGAACGTGCCGATCTTCAAACCGGGCGAAAAAATCGGCGAACTCGAAGACCTCCGGGGTTTCCGGCCCCTGCCGGGCTTCTGGACCGTCGACTGGTCGTTCTTCCTCGACAACGTCCCCGGCAAAGCGAAAAAACCACAGCTCTCGCGGAAGATCGACGCGAAACTGGCGGGCGGCCTCTTCGACCTGCCGGGATTCCCGGACAAAGAATCCTCGCTTGCCTTCCGCAACCTGAAGCGCGGGCAGGCGCTGGAGCTGCCGTCAGGGCAGGCGGTGGCGAAACGGATGGGCGTGAAACCGCTCAGCGGCAAACAACTCGGCGGGGCCCCCGACCCGACGCCGCTCTGGTTCTACATCCTCAAAGAGTCCGAGGTGACCGGGGGCCAGCAAAAAGGGCAGCAGCTCGGTCCGGTCGGTGGCGGAATCGTCGCCGAGGTCCTGCTCGGGCTTTTGCAGGGAGACCAGCGCTCCTTCGTCAACGCGCGGCCGGACTGGAAACCGACCTTCGGCAAAGGCGGCAAATTCACCCTCTCCGACCTCGTCAGGTTCGCTCTGAGCTGAAGCATGAAAAACTCGCGTGATGCCAGCCTCACGCAGTTACGACAGGGCTCCGGCCGACATCCGGCCGGTGACGATCGACGCAGGGTTCGTCGGCAGCGCCGACGGCTCGGCGCTGATCTCGATCGGGCGCACGCGGGTGATCTGCACCGCCTCGATCCAGGAGCAGGTGCCGCGCTGGATGACGGGCAAGGGGAAAGGCTGGGTCACCGCTGAGTACGCGATGCTGCCCGCCTCGACCGGCGACCGCAAGCAGCGCGACATCTCGAAGGGCAAACAGGACGGCCGCGGGGTCGAGATCCAGCGCCTGATCGGACGCTCGCTGCGGGTCGTCGTCGACTTCCGGGCGATGGGCGAACGCAGCGTCTACGTCGACTGCGACGTGCTCGAAGCCGACGGCGGCACCCGCTGCGCGGCGATCACCGGCGGCTTCGTCGCCCTCCGCCAGGCCTTCCAGAAGCTGGTCGACAAGAAGGCGCTCGACGCGCTGCCGCTGACCGGCTCGGTCGCCGCGGTCAGCGTCGGCATGGTCAACGGCCGCGCCGTCTGCGACCTCGACTACGGCGAGGACTCCAACGCCGAGGTCGACGCCAACGTGGTTATGACCGGCGACGGCGGCCTCGTCGAGGTGCAGGCGACGGCGGAGCGGACGCCGCTCTCGCGGGCCTCGCTCGACGAGCTGCTCGGGCTCGCCGAGATGGGAATCGGCCGCCTGCGGGAGGTGCAGGAGCGGGCCGCATGATCCTGGCCACCCGCAACCAGCACAAGGTGCGGGAGATGGCCGAGATGCTCCCCGGGGTCGAGCTGCGGCCGCTGCCGGACGAGATCCCCTCGCCGCCGGAGACCGGCGACAGCTTCGAGGCCAACGCGCTGATCAAGGCGCGCTCGGCCCACGCCGCCACCGGCGAGGTGACGATCGCCGACGATTCCGGGATCGAAGCCGCCGCGCTCGGCGGCGCCCCCGGGATCTACTCCGCCCGCTACGCCGGCGAAGGGGCGAGCGACGAGGAGAACCTGGAGAAGCTGCTGCGGGAGCTCGACGCGGCGGGCGGCGACCGCCACGGCGCCTACGTCTGCGCGATCGCGCTGATCGACGAGGAGGGCCACGAGTACGTTTTCGAGGCCCGCTGCGAGGGGACTCTGCTCTCCGAAGGACGCGGCGACGGCGGCTTCGGCTACGACCCGGCCTTCGTCCCCGACGAGACCGGGCACAACGACCAGCGCACGATGGCCGAGCTTCCCCCCGACGAGAAGAACGCGATCAGCCACCGCGGCAAGGCGGTGCGGATGCTGGCGCGACACCTGGGCCTGGAGACCTAGGGAGGACGATGGTCAAGACCAAAAGCGGCGCCGCGGCGCTCTCGATCGCCTCCAACTCGATCCTGATCGCGCTCAAGCTCGCCGCCGGGGCGATCACCGGCTCGATCGCGATCATCACCGAGGCGGTCCACTCGCTGATCGACCTCGTCGCCTCGGTGATCGCCTTCATCTCGGTCCGCAAAGCTGACGAGCCCGCCGACGAGGACCACCCCTACGGGCACGAGAAGGTCGAGAACCTGGCGGCGAACGTCGAGGGGATCCTGATCCTGGTCGGCGCCGCGGTGATCGTCTACGAGGCGACCCACCGCCTCGCCGTCGGCTCGGAGGTCGAATCGCTGGGGGTCGGCATCGCCGTCATGGGCCTCTCGATCGTCGCCAACCTCTTCGTCTCCGGCGTCCTCTCCAAGCAGGCGCGCCAGCACGAGTCACCGGCCCTCGAAGGCGACGCCGCCCACCTCCGCACCGACGCCCTCACCTCGGCCGGCGTCCTCGTCGGCCTCGCCCTGGTCGAGATCACCGGAGTCGTCGCCTTCGACTCGATCACCGCCCTCCTCGTCGCCGTGGCGATCGTCTGGGCGGGGATCTCGATCATCCGTCGCTCCTCCGGCGTCCTCGTCGACGAGACCCTGCCGGCGGCGGAGATGGACCGGATCGAGGAGGCGATCGCCACCGCTCGCACCCCCGAGGTCGCCGGATACCACAAGCTCCGCGCCCGCCGCGCCGGCCGCCGCCGCCACATCGACTTCCACGTCCAGTACCGCTCCGGCACCACGCTGGAGCGCGCCCATGAGCTCGCCCACGAGATGCGCGACTCGATCGAGGCTGAGATCCCCCAGGCCGAGGTCCTGATCCACGTCGAGCCCGAGACCTCCTACCGCGAGCGCGAAAGCGGCCCCTACAGGTCGGGGTGAGGCACTCGTGTCGACTTATGCGCCCATATGGACGCATAAGTCGACACGCCTATGCCGGCGGCAGCAGGTTGACGCTCGCCGCCAGGCCGATTGCGACCAGGGTGATCGCGTAGCCGGTGTAGCCGCTGATCGCGAAGAGGATCGCGGCGATCGCGCAGACGACGACGGTGATGATCCAGGAGGCTCGGGCGAGGGTCACTCCCGGTATCTTCGCCGACATGCCTGACGCCGCCGCGACTGCCGCTCCCGACCGGGAATCCGCGGAGGCGGCGCTCGCGTTCCTGACCGAGATGTCGCCCGACCTGCGCGGGGCGGCGATCCTCGGCCCCGAGGGCGAGGTCCTGGCGGCGACCGGGGAGGAGCCGGGGCGCTGGCGCGAGGACGCCGCCGCGCTCTTCGCCGCCGCCGACGGCGCCGAGGGGGTGCCGGTCGAGCAGGTCCACATCGCCACCGAGCAGGGCGAGGTCTTCGCGATCCGCAACGCCGGCCTCGCCGCCCTCACCGTCACCGACCGCTTCGCCCTCGCCTCGCTGATGCTCTTCGACATGCGCTCGACCCTGAGGCAGCTGGCCTCTCCGAACTTCGGGGGGTCAGAGCCCCCCAAATCTCGGAGTGGCGACTGATGCCCCCGAAGCCGCACCGCATCCTGCTCGACCGGGTCTCGGTCTACGCCGACGAGGCCGCCGCCTTCATGCGCCGCCGCCGCATCGCGCGCCGCCCCTTCGCCCGCCTCTACTACCCCCACGGCCGCAGCGCCGACCACGCCCAGGACTCGAGCAGCGGCGCCGAGCTGTTCGTCGCCGCCGGCCGCCTGATCGAGGTCGCGGGCAGGAAGGAGAAGGGATGACCGAGCTGATCGACCAGAGCCTCGCCGAGCGCGTCCTCTCGCGGGCGCTCGCCAACGGCGGTCGCTTCGCCGAGGTCTTCGCCGAACGCCGCCGCGGCCAGTCGATGTCGATCGACGAGCGCCGGATCGAGGCGGTGCAGTCGGGTGCCGAGGAGGGTGCCGGCGTCCGCGTCGTCGACGGCAACACCACCTACTTCGCCCACGTCGACGGCCTCGACCCCGCCGACCTCGAGCGCGCCGCCGACGAAGCCGCGGCGGCGCTGCGGACCGAGCGCCGCCAGCCGCAGCCGCTGCAGGCCCAGGCGGTGACGCCGCTCCCGATCGAGCGCCCGCCCGAAGGCGTGCCGGCCGAGCGCAAGGCGGAGCTGCTGCGCGAGCTCGACGAGGCGGCGCGCGGCAAGGGCGATGAGATCGCCCAGGTCACCGCCGTCTACGCCGAGGCGCGCCGCCAGGTCACGGTCGCCAACTCCGACGGCCTCTTCAGCGGCGACGACCGCACCCGCACCCGGATCGCCGTGCAGACCGTCGCCCGCCGCAACGGCACCGTCGAGACCGGGGCCGAGACCCTCGGCGCCCACCGCGGCTTCGAGCTGCTGGAAGACGACCCCGGACAGATCGCCGAGCAGGCGGCGGCCAAGTCGCTGACCCTGCTCGACGCCGTCCCGGCGCCCTCGGGCTCGATGCCGGTCGTCGTCGGCGGCGGCTTCGGCGGCGTCCTCTTCCACGAGATGACCGGCCACGGGCTCGAGGCCGACCACATCCAGAAGGGCGCCAGCGTCTACGTCGGCACGCTAGGCGAGCAGGTCGCCCAGCCGCTGCTGAACGCCTACGACGACGGCCGGCTGCCGAACGAATGGGGCAGCGACGCGATCGACGACGAGGGGCAGCCGACCCAGAAGACGCAGGTGATCGAGGAAGGCCGGCTCACCTCCTACCTCTACGACCACCTGACCGCCGAGCGCGACGGCGTCGCCTCGACCGGCAACGGCCGCCGCGAGACCTTCCGCCACCTGCCGATCCCGCGGATGACCAACACCTACATCGCCCCCGGCGACTCCTCCCCGGAGGAGATGATCGCCGAGGTGCAGCGCGGCTTCTACGCCGTCTCCTTCGGCGGCGGCCAGGTCGACCCGGCGACCGGCGACTTCGTCTTCGGCGTCTCCGAGGGCTACCTGATCGAGGGCGGCAAGGTGACGAAACCCTGCCGCGGCGCCACCCTGATCGGCAACTGCCTCGACGCCCTGGCGGCGATCGACGCGGTCGGCGACGACTTCTTCATGAAGACCGGGATCTGCGGCAAGGGCGGCCAGAAAGTCCCGGTCGGGACCGGCCAGGGCCACGTCCGCGTCGGCACGATGACGGTCGGGGGGACCGAGCGATGAGCGGGAGCGTTTGATGGAAGCGGGAGCGTTTGATGTCTGATCTGAGCGCGGTCGCGCGGCGGGCCGTCGAGGCGACCGTCGGCGCCGGGGCGAGCGACGCCGAGGCCTACGTCTCCCGTGAGGGCGGCCGCACCGTCCGGGTCCACGCCGGCGAGGTCGAGAGCCTCGAGGCGGCGACCCAGACCGGGGTCGGCGTCCGCGCCTGGCACGGCCACCGGGTCGGCTACGCCTACGGCACCGACCTCTCCGACGATGGCGTGCGGGAGATCGCCGGCCGCGCCTCCGAAGCGGCGGCGGCCGCCGACGAGGACGAGTTCGCGGCGCCGCCGCAGCCGGCCGAGGTCGAGGCCCTGCCGGGCCTCAGCGACCCCTCGATCGCCGAATGGGACACCTCCCGCGTCGCCGACCTCGCCCTGACCGTGGAGCGGACGGCGCTCGAGTCCGACCCGCGCCTGGTCGGGGTCGAGGTCGCCGTCTACGCCGACGCCGACGAGCAGGTGGCGATCGCCTCCTCGGCCGGCGTCGCCGGCGAGTACGAGGCATCGAGCGCCTACGCCTACCTCTCGGCGCTCGCCGAGGGGGAGGGGGCGCGGGAGACCGGGCTCGGGTTCGGCCTCGCCCGCGGCCCGCGCGGCCTCGACCCGGAGGCGATCGGCGCCGAAGGGGCGCAGCGGGCGCTCTCGATGATCGGCGCCGGCAAGCCCGCCTCGCGCTCCTGCCCGGTCGTCCTCGACGAGACCGTCGCCGCCAGCTTCGCCGGCCTGATCGGCGGCGGCCTCAGCGCCAAAGCCGTCCAGCGCGGCCGCTCGCCCTTCGCCGGCCGCCTCGAAGAGGAAGTCGCAAGCGAGGTCTTCGCGCTCTTCGACGACGGCCGCGACCCCGAAGGCCCCGACTCGGCGCCCTTCGACGCCGAGGGGATGCCGCGCCGTCGCACCGCCCTGATCGAGGGCGGCCGGCTCCGCTCCTACCTCTTCGACACCTACACGGCCAACCGCGAGGGCACCTCCTCGACCGGCTCCGCCTCGCGGCAGGGCTACCGCTCGCTGCCCTCGGTCTCGACCTCGAACCTCGTCGTCGCCCCCGGCGCCCTCAGCCTGGAGCAGCTGCTGGCCGAGGCGGGGGAGGGGGTCTACGTCACCGACGTCGCCGGCCTGCACTCCGGCGTCAATCCCGTCACCGGCGTCTTCTCCGTCGGCGCCTCGGGCCGGATCATCCGCGACGGGGCGCTGGCCGAGCCGGTGCGCGAGTTCACGATCGCGGGCGAGTTGGTGGCGATGCTGAGCGTCGTCAGCGCCGCCGGGGCGGAGCCTCGCTGGGTTCCATTTGGGGGCTCGGTCAGTACGCCGCCGCTGCTGGTCGCCGAGATGGCGATCAGCGGTTCGTGACATCTGGCTCTAGAGCGCGAATTTCTTACGCCGTGGGCACTGTTAGGGTGCGCCGATCTTCAAACCCCGAGGAGGACTTAAGACGTGACCAAGGCTGAGTTTCTTGACCAACTTGCCAACGATGACCGGCTCGGCAGCAAAAAAGCAGCCAGCGACGCGGTGGACGCCGTTCTCGATGCGATCACCGGTGCTCTGAGCAAGGGCGAGGAGGTCGCCTTCACCGGTTTCGGCAAATTCCACGTCGCTGAGCGCGGCCCCCGTCAGGGCGTCAACCCGCGAACCGGCGAAAGGATCACCATCCCGGGCGGCAAGGTTCCGCGCTTCTCCGCCGGCTCGGCTCTGAAGACCAAAGTCAAGGGCGGCTGAATCCGCTGACTGGCTTTTCCGATCGGCTCGCGGCGCTCGTCGAAGAGCGCCGCAGTCAGATCTGTCTCGGCCTCGACCCCGACCCGGCGAAACTTGCCGGGACCGGGGCGGGCGCGGGTGACCCCGAGGCGCCGGCCGCCGAGCTGGCGGCCGCCGCGGTCGCCGACCACTGTCGTCAGCTGATCGAGCGCGCCGGCCCCGCCTGCGTCGCCGTCAAGCCCCAGCTCGCCTGCTTCGAGCGCCTCGGCGCGCCCGGCTGGCGGGCGCTGGAAGAGACCTGCGCGGCAGCCCAGGAGGCGGGCCTGCTGGTCGTCGCCGACGGCAAGCGCGGCGACGTCCCCGTCACCGCCGGCGCCTACGCGCAAGCGCTGGTCGGGGAGACGCCGACCCTGTGGGGGCCGGTCAAGGGCCTCGGCGCCGATGCCTTCACCGCCAACCCGCTGCTCGGGCGCGACGCCCTCGAGCCGCTCGTCGCCGCCGCGGCCGAGGCGGGCGCGGGGATGTTCGCCCTGGTCCGCACCAGCAACCCCGGCGCCGCCGACCTGCAGGACCTGCCGGCCCCGCAGGCGCCGCTGCACGAGCGGCTGGCCGGGATCGTCGCCGAGCTCTCCGGGCGGCTGCTGGGCGAGTCCGGCCTCAGCGGCATGGGCGCGGTTGTCGGCGCCACCGAGCCCCAGCACTTCGCCCGTATGCGCGAGCTGATGCCGCGCGCGATCTTCCTGATCCCCGGCGTCGGCGCCCAGGGAGGCAAGCCGGAGCTGCTCGGGGCGGCGTTCTCGGCCGGCCGCGCCGCCGGGCTGGTCGCCGCCTCGCGGGGGATCGCCGCCGACCCCGACCCGGCGGCGGCGGCCGAGCGCCTGCGGCAGTCGGTCTGGGAGATATCCACCGCCTGAGAACGTCGATCGCGATTACGATCAGGCCGCTCCACCCATCCATCCAGCCCAGTCACATGGAAAAACGCTCCAGCGCCGCCGCCCGCATCGTTGCCGCCCTCGCCCTCGTGGCCGCGGTCGTCGTCGTCATCGGCGTCGTCACCACGGCGATGGACGACAGCTCCTCCTCTTCGAACCACAAGAAGGACCATCCGGCCAAGCAGCAAGCCAAGCACCGGACCAAAGCGAAGACCTACACGGTCGAATCGGGCGACACCCTGACCGCGATCGCGCACAAGACCGGGGTCCCGGTCGCCGAGATCCTCGCCTTGAACCCTGAAGTGGATCCGCAGATCCTGATCGCCGGCCAGACGCTGAAGCTCAGGTGAGCGGCCGCCGCCGAGGCGCCCTGCTGCTGCTCGCGGCGCTGGTTTGCCTGCTGTTGCCAGCGGGTGCGACGGCGGCGCCGCAGCTGGCGGCGCGCTCGTGGGGGGTGATCGACGCCCGCACCGGCGACGTCCTCACCTCGCACGCCGACAACCGTGAGCTGCCGATCGCCAGCACGACGAAGCTGATGACGGCCTACGTGGCGATGCGGGAGCTGCCGCTCGACAAGATCGTCCGCGCCCAGCCCTACGACGCCGAATACGGCGAGTCGCTGATGGGGCTGCGGACGGGGGAGCGGATCAGCGTCCGCGACCTCATCTACGGCCTCATCCTCCGCAGCGGCAACGACGCCGCCCACACGCTGGCTGTCGCCGCCGCTGGCTCCGAAGAGCGCTTCGTCGCCGAGATGAACCGCTACGCCGCCGCGCTCGGGCTCTCCCACACCCACTACGCCAACCCGATCGGGCTCGACGAGAAGGGCAACTACTCCAGCGCCTTCGACCTGATGACCCTGACCCGGCGCCTGCTGGAGGAGCCGGCCTTCGCCAGGATCGCCGACTCGCGCACCGCCAAGCTGCGCAGCGTCCAGCCGCCCCGGCGGATCGCGACGATCAACGAGCTGCTGCTGATGGCGCCCTGGGTGACCGGGGTGAAGACCGGCCACACCTTCGGCGCCCGGTACGTCCTCGTCGGCTCCGGCAGTCGCGACGGCGTCAGCCTGATCTCCGCCGTCGTCGGCACCTGGACCGACGAAGAACGCTTCGACGGTAGCCTCGCCCTGCTCGAATGGGGCTTCTCCCGGTACCAGCGGCGGCTGCCGGTCCGCCGCGGCCAAGACTTCGCCGACCCCGGGATCCGCTACTCCGGCGGCGAGCTGCCGCTGCGGGCGGCGCGCTCCCTGCAGGTGGGGGTTCGCCGCGGTCAGATCATCGACGTGCGAGTGCGGGCGCCACAGGAGGTCGAGGGGCCGATCCGGCGCGGCGCCCGCCTCGGCCAGGTCAGCGTCTTCGTCGCCGGCCGCAAGGTCGGATCGGTCCCCCTGCGGGCCGGCCGGGCCGTCGCCGAGGCAAGCACCTTCGACCGGGCGCGGGGCTTCGTCGCTGACAATTCGATCCCTATCGCGATTGCGATCTTCGTGATACTCATGGTCGCGCTGGTGCTGCGCCTGCGCACCCGCGGCAAACGACTCCAGGAGCAGAATCGGGTGAAGGCCAAGTGATCCTCACCGTGACCTTGAACGCGGCGATCGACCGCACGGTGGCGGTCCCGAACTTCCGCCTCGGCCGCCGCCATCGCGCCGTCGAGAGCCGCACCGTCGCCGGCGGCAAGGGGATCAACGTCGCCCGGGCGCTGAACCTGCTCGGCCGCCCGGTGATCGCGACCGGCTTCGTCGGCGGGCCCAGCGGCACCCGGGTGCTCGAACAGCTGCACGAGGAATCGGTCCTCACCGACTTCACCCGGATCGCCTCGGAGACCCGGATCAACCTGGCGGTGATCGACCCCACCTCCGGCGAACAGACCGAGATCAACGAGCGCGGGCCGGCGGTCAGCGCCGAGGAGGTGAAGCGGCTGTTCGACCGGATCGGTTACCTGGCGAGCGGGGCGAAGATCTGCGTCCTCGCGGGCTCGGTGCCGCCAGGGGCAGGCGACGACCTCTACGCGCGGCTGGTCGACGACCTCAGCCGCCGCGGCGTCCCCGTCGTCCTCGACGCCGAGGGGGAGGCGATGCTGGCGGGGGTGCGCGCCGGCGCCTCGATGGTGACGCCGAACGAGACCGAGGCCGAGGAGCTGGTCGGCCAGGAGTTCCCCGAGCGCTCCGACCTCGCCCAGGGCCTGCTGGAACTGGTCCGCCTCGGCGCCGCCGAGGCCGCGATCACCCGCCCCGACGGCTGCGTCGCCGCGGTCGGCGAGGGCAGCTCGCGGCGCCTGCTCGAGGTCCACACCGAGCCGCTGGAGCCGGTCTCTTCGGTCGGCTCCGGGGACGCCTTCGTCGCCGGCTACGTCGCCGCCCGCTACGAGGGCCGCTCGCCCGAGGACTGCCTCGCCTACGGGGTCGCCTGCGGGGCGGAGTCGACCCAGCACTTCGGCGCTGGCACCGTCGACCGCAACCAGGTCGAGCGCCTGCTCGGCGAGGTCTCGGTGCATGATTTGGAGGTCCCCGCCGAAGTGTAGGCTCAGTGGTTCAACGCCACGCCTTGGAGGATTAACTTGGAAATCGAAATCGGCCGCGGCAAGAAGGGGCGCCGGGCTTATGGATTCGACGACATCGCCATCGTTCCTTCCCGCCGGACCCGCGATCCCGACGACATCGACGTCAGCTGGACCCTAGGTCCCTACCGCTTCGAGATTCCCCTCGTGGCCTCGGCGATGGACGGCGTCGTCTCGCCCGACACCGCCGTGCTGACGAACGAGCTCGGTGGCCTCGGGGTCCTCAACCTGGAGGGGATCTGGTCCCGCTTCGAGGACGCCGAGGAGAAGCTCGAGGCGATCGCCGCCGCTCCCAAGCACGAGGCGACGCGGCTGATGCAGCAGATCTACACCGAGCCCGTCAAGGCCGAGCTGATCGCCAAGCGGGTCGCGGAAATCAAGTCCCGCGGCGCCGTCGTCTGCGGCTCGCTGACGCCGCAGAAAGTGCGCGAGTACTACGAGGTGGCGGTCGAGGCCGGCCTCGACATCCTCGTCATCCAGGGCACGGTGATCTCCGCCGAGCACGTCTCGACCACGGTCGAGCCGCTGAACCTGAAGGAGTTCATCGCCGAAGTCCCGGTCCCGACCGTGGTCGGCGGCTGCGCTTCCTACTCGACCGGCCTGCACCTGATGCGAACCGGTGCCGTCGGCGTCCTCGTCGGCGTCGGCCCCGGCGCCGCCTGCACGACCCGCGGCGTCCTCGGGATCGGCGTCCCGCAGGCGACGGCGATCGCCGACGTCGCGGCCGCCCGCTCTCAGCACATGCTGGAGACCGGCGAGTACGTGAACGTGATCGCCGACGGCGGCATGCGGACCGGTGGCGACGTCTCCAAGGCGATCGCCTGCGGCGCCGACTCGGTGATGATCGGCTCGCCGCTGGCCCGGGCCAAGGAGGCGCCCGGGCGCGGCTTCCACTGGGGAATGGCGACCTTCCACCCGTCGCTGCCCCGCGGCACCCGCGTCTCGACGAAGCAGGACGGGACGATGGAGGAGATCCTCCTCGGTCCCGCCAAAGAGAACGACGGCACCTTCAACCTGATGGGCGCGCTGAAAACCTCGATGGCCACCTGCGGCTACGAGGACATCCGCAGCTTCCAGCGGGCCGAGGTCATGGTCGCGCCGGCGCTGATGAGCGAGGGCAAGAAGCTCCAGAACGAGCAGTCGGTCGGGATGGGGTCCAACGGCCGGGCCGCAGTGTCGACGGGAGTGGCTGTCTCGGATGACTGAGCAGTCCGTCGCAGACGTCCGCGAGCAGCCGCTCGCGGACGCCGCGCGGGCCGTCGAGGAGGTTCTCGTCCTCGATTTCGGCGGCCAGTACTCGCAGCTGATCGCCCGCCGGATCCGCGAATGCGGTGTCTTCGCCGAGCTCCTGCCGGCGACCACGCCGGTGGAGAAGATCCGCGAGCGCCGGCCGAAGGGCCTGGTGCTCTCGGGCGGGCCGGCCTCGGTCTACGAGCCGGGGGCGCCGAAGTTTCCGACCCAGCTGCTCGACCTCGAGATCCCGATGCTGGGCATCTGTTACGGGATGCAGGCGATGGTCCTCGCCCTCGGCGGCCGGGTCGAGTCGGCGGAGACGGGGGAGTTCGGCCGCACCGATCTCGTCCTCCGCGACGGCGGCGGCCGCCTGCTCGGCGGCCTTCCCGCGGAGCAGAGCTGCTGGATGAGCCACCGCGACGCCGTCTTCGAGGCGCCGGAGGGGTTCACCCCGCTGGCCTCGAGCCCGAGCTCGCCGGTCGCGGCGCTGGAGCTTCCCGACCGCGGCCTCTACGGGATCCAGTTCCACCCCGAGGTCGTTCACACCCCCTACGGGACCGAGATCCTCACCCGCTTCCTCCGCGACGTCGCCGGCTGCACCGAGCAGTGGTCGCCGCAGTCGGTGATCGCCGAGCAGGTCGAGAAGATCCAGGCGCAGGTGGGGGAGGGGAAGGTGATCTGCGGCCTCTCCGGCGGGGTCGACTCCTCGGTCGCCGCCCTCCTCGTCCACAAAGCCGTCGGCGACCAGCTCACCTGCGTCTTCGTCGACCACGGCCTGATGCGGATGAACGAGGCCCAGCAGGTGGTCGAGGCCTTCAGTCAGTTCGGCATCCCGCTGGTCCACGTCGACGCCGAAGAGCGCTTTCTCGCCAAGCTGGCGGGGGTCGACGATCCGGAGACGAAGCGGAAGATCATCGGCACCGAGTTCATCCGCGTCTTCGAGGAGGAGGCGGCGAAGCTCGAGGACGCCGGCTACCTCGTCCAGGGAACCCTCTACTCGGACGTGATCGAGTCCGGCGGCTCCGACCACGCGGCGACGATCAAGTCCCACCACAACGTCGGCGGCCTCCCCGACGACCTCGAATTCGAGCTGGTCGAGCCGCTGCGGATGCTGTTCAAGGACGAGGTGCGGGCGGTCGGGGCCGAGCTCGGCCTGCCCGAGCGGATGGTCTGGCGCCAGCCCTTCCCCGGTCCCGGCCTCGGAATTCGGATCGTCGGCGGCGAGGTCAACAAAGAGCGCCTCGACATCCTCCGCGCCGCCGACGCGATCCTCCAGGAGGAGATCCGCGCCGCCGAGCTCTACCGCCAGCTCTGGCAGTCCTTCTGCGTCCTGCCCGTAGTCCGCTCGGTCGGCGTCCAGGGCGACGGTCGCACCTACGCCTACCCGATCGTGATCCGCGCCGTCACCTCCGACGACGCGATGACCGCCGACTGGGCCCGCCTCCCCTACGACCTCCTAGAGCGGGTCTCCAACCGGATCATCAACGAGATCCGCGACGTCAACCGAGTAGCCCTGGACATCTCCTCGAAGCCGCCGGCGACTATCGAGTGGGAGTAGGGACCGCTTAGGTAAGGAGGGAGCCCTGACAGCTCCCGCTGATTCACCGAGACCGCAAAATTGGTCCCTCAGGAGCCATTTTTGCGGTCTCGTGATCTGGCGTCCTGAAGAGCGTGTTGGAGGAGGGTGACCGGACCCTCCTACCGCAACGGCTTCGTCCTAAGCCGCTTCCACAGACCCCGCAGTCTCGAAGGCAGCCTGGCCGACGACCGTTGAGAGTGGCTTTTCGCCGCTCGCGCTGAGCCGGTCCTGACTGCCGACATGGGCGGCGAGCATCAGCTTGGTCGCCTCTTCCATGATCGCGACGACCTCCTTCCACCCCTGCTCGTCGAGGAAGAGGGGCATCCAGCGGAAGACGGTGTCGTCGCGCCCGTCGAGGGTCCCCGCTTCCAGGGCGGCGATTGCCTTGTCGAGGAAAGTTTGCAGAGTTGCCGCCGAGATTCCGCCCCGGATCGATTTCGGCACTTTCCGCCAGGGCGGGCCGCCGACGAAGGCACCGGGGGTGGCCTTGTAGAAGTGCTCGGTAGCACCGCGCTTCTGGGCCGTGTCGACGAGTTCGAGCGCCCCATAGCGATCAAGCGCACGGGTGTGGTAGGCGACGTCGCCGAGCGCGGCGTCGAGTTGGCCGGCGATCGTGGCCGGACTCGCCACGTGGTCGGTGAGGAGCTCGAGGATCTGGATCCGCAGGGGATGGGCCAGTGATCGGACCAGCCGTTGATCGATGGCGTTGGGGAGGGGCTCCTTCATGATCGGCTCCTTGGGGTGGGGGGAGTACGGCGGCGTTCGTCATGAATAAATATGTATAGACCATTCAGCTGTCCTAATCCAGAACACGCCGTATTTACAAAAGCATCGTTTTTAGGTCGGGAAGGCCGTTCCAGCGAAGGCCTGGCACGGACGCAGGGAGGCTGACGCCGCGAGCGCACTTCGGTGCGTGAGCAAGTCAGCCGACTGAGGACAAAGCCAGACCGAGCTGGGGCGGCCTCAGCTGTAGGCGTCCCACTTTTGGAGATATGGAAGTGGGTCAAACGGCGACCCCCCCTCGTACCAGCCCGGCGCGCCCCACATCTCGAAGTGGAGGTGACAACCCTGGGCGTCGCCGGTTTCGCCGACCACCCCGATTGGCTGCCCGGTGCGGACGCTTTCGCCGACCTTCAGCGGCGAGGGTTCCGCCAGGTGCGCGTACATGAAGTCGTTGCCGGTCCCCTTGCCGTCGATCACCAGGTAGTTGCCGGCAGCGTCGTCCCAGGTGGACATCTGGACTTTGCCGCCGCGGGCGGCGACGAGGGGGGTGCCACAGGCGGCCATCACGTCCTGGCCCTGGTGGGTGTGGCCGCTGCGGGCGGCGCCGAAGCGGCCGGCGCTCATCCCGTATTCGTGGCTGCCGAGGATCGGGAAGGCGTAGCCGTAGAAGGCGAAGCCGAGGCTGAGGGCGGTCGAGCTCGAGGCCTTGCGGGCGGCCGGGGCCGTCGCGGTCGCCGACTGGGGGCTGATCCGGAAGCTGTAGCGGCCGTTCCGCGCCGGGCGGCCTTCGTTCGTCGCCCCGTCCCAGCGCACCTTGCCGGCCACGTTGGGGGCGACGTTTTCCCGGTAGAAGGTCTTGACGACTTCGCCGGCCGAGTTGACGACGTCGATCTGGAGGTCGTTTTCGGGCTGGTCGCTGCCGATCGTGTAGCTGAGGCTGGGATAGCGGTAGCCGAAGTAGAAGGATTTGCGGGGCGTGGTCTTGCCCGCAAGGAGGGTGATCGCGCCCGCTTCGGGGGAGGAGGCGGGGGCGCCGGAGGGGCTGCCTTTGGCCGTCGGCGCTGCGCCGGGGGCGCCGGCGCCACCCGTCGTCGCCGCGGCGGTCCCGCCCAGGCAGGCGACCAAGGTCGCTACGACCATCACGAAAATGGGACCAGCCGCGCTCGGCCGGACGAACCCTCTGTTCAAACCGCTAGCCCTCTCTTTCCATCGCCTGCGGAGTTAGCTGACGGGCTCGCGCTGAAAGAGCTGCGCTACAGACGTTTTCGTCCGATTCGCCCCTGAGACCTGCAAAGGCCTCTTCGGTTCCTCCGCTCCCGAACGGTGGCCCGCGCGGGATTCGGCATTGCTCGGGCAGCAGTATAGGCGACCGTCCGGAGACCCTGGAGGCCGCGAGATGGCTATCATCCCCCGGCCGCGTGGGAAGAGCCGCGCGGTTTTTGCGCGATGAAGACCTTTGTTGCCACGCCAGCCAACCGCCAGCGAGACTGGTACGTCGTCGACGCCGAGGGCCAGACCCTGGGTCGGCTGGCGACGCAGATCGCCGACACGCTGCGCGGCAAGCGTAAGCCGGAGTACACGCCGCACATCGACACCGGCGACTTCGTCGTCGTCGTCAACGCGGAGAAGATCCGCGTCACCGGCGACAAGCTGGCGCAGAAGACCTACTACCGCCACAGCGGCTACCCCGGCGGGATCAAGTCCCGGACGCTCGGCGAGATGCTCGAGCGCAAGCCGGAGGAAGTGATCCGCAAGGCCGTCAAGGGGATGCTGCCGCGCAACCGCCTCGCCCGCCAGCAGCTGACGAAGCTGAAGGTGTACGCCGGGCCGGACCACCCGCACGCGGCGCAGCAGCCGAAACCGATGGAGACGAACTGAACTTGATGGACGACGAGCAGAAAAAAGACGAGACGACTGAGGATCAGGAGCCGCAGGACGAGGGCGCTGGGGCCGCGGGTCCTGTCTCCGATAGCGATTCTCCGGCAGAGCCGGAGGATTCGCCATCGTCGCCACCCACGGCAGATGCCGAGGAGGAGGAGCAGCAGTCCGAGGAGGGTGGAGAGGTTGAGCCGTCCGAGGAGGTTGCCGAGGAGCCGGTTGCCGAGGAGGTGACCTCGCCCGAGCCCGACCAGGAGGTCGAGGCGCCCAAGGCCGAGGAGAAGAAAAAAGACGTCATCCCCGGTGCCGACCTGGAGCCGATCCTGGTCGAGCCGGAGAAACCCGAGCTGAGCGCCGAGGAGCGCGCCCGCCTCGAAGCCGAGGAAGAAGAGAAAGCGCGGCGCGAAGCCGAGCTGGCGGCGACCGAGGAGGCCGACACCGCGGCCGCGAGTCGCGCCCCGGCCAAAATGGAGAAAGGCGCCCGCTTCCTCGCCACCGGCAAGCGCAAGAGCTCGATCGCCCGCGTCACCCTGCTTCCCGGCAAAGGCGAGATCACGATCAACAAGCGCAGCCTCGAGGAGTTCTTCCCGCGGCCCCTGCACCAGACGATGGTCAAGCAGCCGCTCGCGGTCTCCGGCTACGAGGGCAATGTCGACGTCCGCGTCCGCGTCCACGGCGGCGGCATCAGCGGCCAGGCCGGGGCAGTCCGCCACGGCGTCGCCCGGGCGCTGACCGAGATCGACTCCGAGCTTCGCGGCGACCTCAAGCGCCGCGGCTTCCTCACCCGCGACGCGCGCGTCAAGGAGCGCCGCAAGGCGGGGCTGAAGAAGGCTCGCAAGCGGCCTCAGTTCAGCAAGCGCTGACGAGGGCGGCTTGACGACCGCGCGCAAGCTCTTCGGAACCGACGGCGTCCGAGGTGAGGCCGGCACCTTCCTCACCGCTGAGCTGGCGACCTCGCTGGGCCGGGCGACGACCGCCTCGCTGGAGGCGCAGCGGCCGCAGGTCCTGATCGTCCGCGACACCCGGGAGTCCGGTCCGATGCTGGAGTCGGCGCTGGCCGCGGGCATCGCCGCCGCCGGTGGCGACGCGCTGCTGGCCGGAGTTCTGCCGACGCCGGCCGCCGCGATCCTTGTCCGCCGCCTCGGCCTCGACCTCGCCGCCGTCGTCTCCGCCTCCCACAACCCCTTCCACGACAACGGGATCAAGTTCTTCGACGGTCGCGGGGTCAAGCTCGCCGATGAGGTTGAGGCGCAGATCGAGGCCCTGATCGAGCAGGCGCCGGCGGCCGAGCAGCCGGGCCACGTGCGCGAGCTGAACGGCGGCCTCGACGACTACCTGCGCGAGCTCGAGGCGGCCTTCCCGCTCGACCTCGTCGGCCGCAAGGTCGTCCTCGACTGCGCCAACGGCGCCACCTACCGCGCCGCGCCGGCGATCTTCGAACGCCTCGGCGCCGAGGTCGAGACGATCGGGATCGAGCCCGACGGCCGCAACATCAACGCCGGCTGTGGCTCCACCCACGTCGATGCCCTGGCCGAGCGCCTCGCCGCCTCCGAGGCCGAGATCGGCTTCGCCTTCGACGGCGACGGCGACCGCGTCCTCGCCGCCGACGGCGCCGGCCGCGTCCACGACGGCGACGAGCTGATCGCTCTGGCGGCGCGGGGGATGGCGGCGCGGGGAGAGCTCTCCGGCGGCGTCGTCGTCACCGTGATGAGCAACTACGGCTTCCACCGGGCGATGGAGGAGGCAGGGATCGAGGTCGCGATCACCCAGGTCGGCGACCGCTACGTGATCGACGAGATGCAGCGGCGCGGCTGGCCGCTGGGCGGTGAGCAGTCCGGCCACATCATCGCCTCCGACTTCGTCGCCACCGGCGACGGGATCGCGGCGGCGCTGATGACGATGCGGGAGCTCGGCGACGGCCGCCTCGAGGAGGCGGTGCCGATGGAGAAGCTGCCGCAGGTCCTCGTCAACGTCCAGGTCGCCGATCGCGAGGCGATCAAGGACGCGAGTGCGGTCTGGGCCGCGGTCGAGCGGGAGAACGAGGCGCTCAGCGGCCGCGGCCGGGTGCTGCTGCGCCCCTCCGGGACCGAGCCCCTGGTGCGGGTGATGGCCGAGGCGCCGACCGGCGAGGAAGCCGAGGCGGTCTGCGAGCGGCTGGCCGGTCTCGTGCGCCAAGAGCTCGCCTAGGCGAGCTTCCCGGCCCCGCCCTCTACCCTTACTCGCCTTCATGTGCGGCATCGTTGGATACGTGGGCGCCCGCCCCTGCGAGGAGCTGTTGCTCTCGGGGCTGGAAAAGCTCGAATACCGGGGCTACGACTCGGCCGGCCTCTCGGTGCTCGCCGACGGCGAAGTCGAGAGCGTCCACGCGGTCGGCAACCTCGCCAACCTGCGGGCGGCGGTCGAGGCGCGGGCGAGTAACGGCGCCGGCGAGCTGCCGCCGTCGGCCACCGGCATCGCCCACACCCGCTGGGCGACCCACGGCCGGGTCACCGAGGAGAACGCGCACCCGCACGACGACAGCTCCGGCCGCGTCCACATCGTCCTCAACGGGATCGTCGAGAACCACTCGGAGCTGCGTCGCCGCCTCCAGGACGAAGGCCAGGTCTTCACCTCGGAGACCGACGCCGAGGTCGTCGCCCACCTGATCGCCGCCCACTACGAGGGCGACCTCGCAGCCGCCGTCCGCGCCGCCTACGCCGAGCTCCGCGGCCACTACGCCTTCGTCGCCATGCACGCCGACGAGCCGCAGCGCCTGGTCGGGGCCCGCAAGGAGTGCCCGCTGGTCGCCGGCGTCGGCGAAGGGGAGACCTTCCTCGCCTCGGCGATCCCCGCCTTCCTCGCCGACACGCGGACGGCGATGCCGATCGAAAATGGCGAGATCGTCGAGATCGAAGCCGGGGCGATCCGCGTCACCGACGCCGAGGGCAACCCGGTCGAGCGCGACACCGAAGAGGTGACCTGGGACGCCGACGCCGCCGAGAAGGGCGGCTACGAGACCTTCATGCTGAAGGAGATCCACGAACAAGCCGACGCGGTCGCCGAGACGATCACCGACCGCCTGCCCGACGACGACGGCGTCGACCTCTCCGACGTCGACCTCTCCGACGAGTTCCTGCGCGGCGTGCGGCGGGTCGTGATCGTCGCCTGCGGTACCTCCTACCACGCCGGCCTCGTCGGCCGCTACGCGATCGAGGAGTGGGCGCGGGTGCCGGTGGAGATGGACATCGCCTCCGAGTACCGCTACCGCAACCCGGTGGTCGGGCCGGAAGACCTGGTCATCGGGATGACCCAGTCGGGCGAGACCGCCGACACCCTGGCGGCGATGCGCCTGGCCCGGGAGGCGGGTGCGACCGTGCTGGCGATCACCAACATCATGGGCAGCCAGGCGACCCGCGACGCCGATGCCGTTCTCTATATCCGCGCCGGGATGGAGATCAGCGTCGCCGCGACCAAGACCTTCGTCGCCCAGGTGGCGGCGATGTACCTGCTGGGACTGCGGCTGGCGCAGCTGCGCGGAACCCTGCCGGGCGATCGGGTGGCCGAGCTCGTCGCCGAGATGAAGGGCCTGCCCTCGCGGATGGAAGAGACGCTGGCGGCGGCCGAGGAGCCGGCCCGGGCTGTTGCGGCGGCCCACGGTAAGCAGGAATTCTTCCTCTACCTGGGTCGCCACATCGGCCTGCCGATCTGCCTCGAGGGGGCGCTGAAGCTGAAGGAGATCAGCTACATCCCGACCGACGCCTACGCCGCCGGCGAGATGAAGCACGGCCCGATCGCCCTCCTGGACGAGTCGACGCCGGTGATCTGCATCGCCACCGAGAGCCCGGTCCTGGAGAAGGTCCTCTCCAACGTCGAGGAGGTGCGCGCCCGCGGCGCCCAGACGATCGCGATCGCGACCGCCGGCGACCAGCGGGTCGCCGAGGTCGCCGACGAGACGATCGAGGTCGCGGTCACCGACTGGATCCTGCAACCGATCGTCGCGATCCTGCCGCTGCAGCTGCTCGCCTACGCCATCGCCCGCGGCCGTGGGCTCAACGTCGACCAGCCGCGCAACCTCGCCAAGACCGTCACCGTCGAGTGACAATCCGTCCAACCAGCAGCTGGTCGGCTGAAGTTGTCCAAAGCGCTCGCTAGAGTGCCCGCCTCCGTGAAGCTTCGCCTCGTCCTACCAGTTCTTCTCGCGGCCCTCGCGGCCCTGCTCGTCGCCGGCTGCGGCGGCAGTGACAGCGGCAGCAGCGACGGCACCGATCCGGCGAGCGTCGCCCCGGTCAAAGCCCCGGTCTTCATCGGCTTCACCGTCCGCCCGGAAGGCGAAACGCAGGAGAACATCGAAGCGCTGGCGCAGAAGATCGCCGGCGTCGACGACCTCGGCGGCCTGATCATCGGTGAGCTCGAAAGCGCCGCCTCCAACGAAGGCGAAGACTTCGACTACGAAAAGGAAGTTGAGCCCTGGCTCGGCGAGGAAGCCGGCCTCTTCATCAAGGACTACGAAGAAGAAGACTTCGAAAGCTACGGCGCCGCGATTCAGACCAGCGACGAAGGCGCCGCCCGGGACTTCGTCAACAAGCAGATCGAAAACGACGACGAAGCCGCCGAGGATGGCTCCTACAACGGGGTCGACTTCAAGGTCCAGGAAGACGAAACGACGATCGGCGTCTTCGACGGCCTCGTCGCCTTCGCCGAAGACGAAGCGACGTTCAAAGAAATGGTCGACGCCTCCGACGGCGAGAACCTTGCTGGCGACGAGGACTACACCAGCGCCGTCTCTGAGGTTCCGGACAGCAGCGCGGCCGACGTCTTCGTCGACATCGGCGGCCTGATCAAGGAAGCGGGCAGCGGGATCGATTCGGAAACCAAGCTCTTCCTCGACAGCGTCGGGATCGAACCGGACGAAGCGACCGCGGTCGCCAGCCTCATTCCCGGCTCTGATCAGATCGAGATCGACTTCAGCTCCAACATCAGTGGCGAAAACCCGCCCTCGGGCGACGCTTCGGAGCTGCTCGAATCGCTCCCGGCCACCTCGGTCGCGGCCTTCGCCTCGCCCGAATTCGGTAAGCGGTTCAGCGAAGGCATCGATCAGATCGACGAACAGGGAATCCCCGGCGAGGTACCGCCGAACCAGCTGAAGAAATCGCTGAAGCAGGCGGGCGTCGACCTCGAAGCGATCGCCTCCTCGATCGGCGACGTCGGCGGCTACGTCACCGGCAACAGCGAAAAGACCCTCGGGGGCGCGCTCATCCTCGAAGCCGAAGGCGAGACGCAGGCGACGAACACGGTCTCCAACATCGGCCTCTTTCTCCGCAAAACCGGCACCCCCGGCATCACCAAAGTCACCGAAGGCGCGAGCGGGTTCTCTGTCCGCAGCCCGGAACTCGGCCGCCAGCCGGTGGTCGTCGTCGCCAAGGGCAGCCGGATCGCGATCGGCTACGGCCTCGCCCCGACCCTGGCGAGCTTCCAGGAATCGGGCAAGACCCTCGCCGACTCGGCCTCCTACAAGGAAGCCACCGACGCCCTCGGCGGCACCCCGGTAGCGATGTTCGTCGACGGCCCGATGGCCCTCAACCTGGCCAAGGCGCTGATACCGGCCGGCGAAGAAGCAGAAGAATTCGAAGAAGCCGAGCCGTACCTGCAGAAGATCAGCTACCTGGCGATCGGCTCCGAAGCCTCAGGCGACCTCGCCACCGCCAAGCTGATCGTCGGCGTCAAGTAGCAGCGTCCGACCCGGACCCTCCTCCGACACGCTTTCGCGAAGCCCTTAGGCTCCTCACGATGGAGGCCTGGCTTAAGCCGCTTTACGACGCCGAGGGGATACGGGCTGTCGATCGGTGGGCGATTGAGGAGCGGGGGGTTCCTTCGTTGGAGTTGATGGAGGCTGCCGGACGGGCTGTGGCTGAGGCTTTGGCCGGGCTGGCTCCTGAGGGGCCTGTGCGGGTCGTTTGCGGGAAGGGGAACAACGGCGGGGACGGGTTCGTTGCCGCCCGGTTGCTTCGGGAGATGGGATTTGAGGTCGAGGTGCTGTTGCTTTGGCCTGGCGAGGAGTTGCGGGGGGATGCGGCTGTCAACTTCGAGCGCTTCGGGGGGGAGCTGGTCGAGGGGGATTTTGCTTCCCGCCTGGCGGGCTCTGGCGCAGTCGTGGATGCGATCTTCGGGACCGGCTTCGAAGGGGCTCCGCGGGCGCCGGCCGATGCTGCGATCAGGGCGATCAACGGGTGCGGCGCGCCGGTGGTTGCCTGCGATATCGCTTCCGGGGTCGACGCCTCCACCGGTGAGGTCGAGGGGGAGGCCGTGGACGCCGACGTCACCGTCAGCTTCCACGCCGCCAAGATCGGACAGCGGATCGCGCCGGGGAAGGGGCACACGGGCGAGCTGCGGGTGGTGCCGATCGGGATTCCGCCCGGTGCGCCTGGGGAGGCGGTAGCCGGCGAGATCGACCCCGCTGTCCTCGCCCTCGCTCCTCGCCGCGGCCCCCACTCGACCAAGTTCAGCTCCGGGCAGGTGGCGATTGCCGGAGGATCGCGCGGGTTGACCGGTGCCGTGCAGATGTCCTCGCTGGCGGCGATCCGGGCGGGCGCCGGCTACGCGACCGTCGCCGTTCCGGCTGATCTCAACCTCGTCTTCGAGATCGCCCAGCCGGAGGTGATGTCGGTCGCCTGTCCCGGCGGCGACGGCTGCCTGGTGCCGGCTTCGGAAAAGGCGGTGCTGCGGACCTTCGAGCGTGCGGCGGCCGGCATCGTCGGTCCTGGTCTGGGCAAGGACCCCGGCTCCTTCGAGCTGGCGCGCGAGGTGGTGGGCAAAATCGAGGCGCCGCTCGTACTCGACGCCGATGGCCTCAACGCCTTCGCCGGCCGCCTCGGGGACCTGGCCTCCCGCCGGCACCCGACCGTCCTCACCCCGCACGCGGGGGAGTTGGGCCGGCTGCTCGAACGCGGCTCCGAGGAGGTCGGCGCGCATCGACTCGCGAGCGCCAAAGAGGCGGCCGTGGCTGCTGAGGCGATCGTCGTCCTCAAGGGGGACGACACGATCGTCACCGACGGCTCCCGCACCGCCGTCAACGCGATCTCCGCGCCGGCGCTCGCCACCGCCGGCAGCGGGGACGTCCTCTCGGGGATCACCGCCGCCTTCCTCGCCCGCTTCGAGGACCCCTTCGCGGCCGTCTGCGCCGCGGTCGTCGGCCACGCTCGCGCCGGGCTCGACGCCGCAGTCGGGGTGGGAGCGGCGGAGTCGGTGATCGCCACCGACGTGATCGACTCGGTCGCCGCCGGGATACGTCCCGACGGGTCGGTCGAATAACCTCGCGCCCATGAAGACCGCCGGAGAGATCATGGACCGCGACGTCCCCACCGTCACCCCCGACGACGACGCCCGCGCCGCGATCGACCTGCTCGCGAAATCCGATCTCGGCGCGATCCCGGTGGTCGACGGCGACAACAAGGTCGTCGGCATCGTCAGCGAGTCCGACCTGATCATCAGCGAGGAGGAGTCCGACCTCCACCTGCCGCACTACCTCAACATCATGGGCGGGATCGTCTTCGTCGGCTCGATGAAAGGGTTCGAGGGGCGGCTCGAGAAAGCGTTCGCGACGAAGGTCTCCGAGCTGATGAGCGCCGACCCGATCGTTGCCCACGACTACGAATCGGCCGACCGGGTGGCGAAGAAGATCGCCGACGAGCACCACAACCATCTGCCGGTGGTCGACGCCGACGGCTACCTCGCCGGCATGGTCACCAGGGCCGACGCGCTCGCCGCCCTGGTCGCCGACACGGAGTAGCCATGGAGCGGGCGGTCGCCCGGATCGACTTCGACGCGGTTCGCGCCAACTGCGCGCGGCTTGCCGCCGAGCTCTCGGAGGGGGCCGAGCTCTGCGCCGTCGTCAAGGCCGACGGCTACGGCCACGGAGCCGACGGCTGCGCCGCGGCGGCGATCGACGGCGGTGCGACGCGCCTGGCGGTGGCGACTGCGGGCGAGGCCGAGCAGATCGGCCGGCGCTTCCAGCACGTGCCGCTGCTGACGATGGGGGCGCTGACCGCCGAGGAGGTCGACACCGTGATCTCGGCCGGCTCCGAACTGGCGCTCTGGCGCGAGGACTCCCGCCGCCTTATCGCAGCGCGGGCACGGGCTCACGGCCACCGCGCCCGGGTCCACGTCAAGCACGACAGCGGCATGGGCCGGCTGGGGAATCGCGATCCCGCCGAGGTCCTCGAGCTGGCGCGCGTCTGCGCCGAGGACCCAGATCTCGAGCTCGCAGGTATCTGGACCCACTTCGCCACCGCCGACGAACTCGATTCCCGCTACTTCGACGAGCAGCTCGACCGCTTCGAGGAGGTCGCCGCCGCGGTCAAGGCCGAGCACCCCGAGGTCACCGTTCACGCCGCCAACAGCGCCGCCGTCCTCCGCGACCGCCGCTCCCACTTCGACATGGTCCGCTGCGGCGTCGCCGTCTACGGCCTCGACCCCTTCCAGCGCGACCCCGCCGAACAGGGCCTGCGGCCCGCGCTCTCCCTGCGCTCTCACGTCGCCGACGTCAAGCGCTTCCCCGCCGGGGCCAGCGCCGGCTATGGCCGCAAGTGGAAGGCCGAGGTCGATACCTGGGTGGGCGTCGTCCCGCTCGGCTATGGCGACGGCGTCCGCCGCGCCCTCACCAACAACGCCGAGGTCCTCGTCGGCGGCCGCCGCTACCCGCTCGTCGGCACCGTCTCGATGGACAACATCACGATCGACTTCGGCCCGGATACCGAGGTCGAGCCGGGCGAGGAGGCGGTCCTGATCGGCACCCAGGGCGAGGAGACGATCCTCGCCGAGGAGGTCGCGGGCCGCCTGCAGACGATCAACTACGAGGTCACCTGCGCGATCTCCCCGCGGGTGCCGAGGCGACGGGCGTGACCAAAGCGCTTTTCCGTCCTCATGGTTGACAAAAGCGCCTCGCACCTGAATGACGCTTCGGTTGTCGCTGCGGTTCGTGGAGCGTTGGACGACCCGGAGGGAGTTTGGATCGTCGGGGGAGCGATTCGCGACGCGGTCCTCGGTCGCGATGTCGACGATCTCGATCTCGCCGTCGCCGGCGATCCGGGCGCCGTCGCCAAGAAGATCGGTTCGGCGCTGCAGGAGCACGCGTTCGAGCTCTCGGCCGCGTTCGGGACCTGGCGTGTCGTCGCCCGCGCCCGCGGCTGGCAGATCGACGTCACCGCCATGCGCGGCGACTCGATCGAGGCCGACCTGGCGGAGCGCGACTTCACGATCGGGGCGGTCGCGGTCCCGCTGGCCGGCGGTGAGCCGGTCGATCCCTACGCCGGCCTCACCGACCTGGCCGAGAAGCGCCTGCGCGCGGTCGGCGAGCGGACCTTCCTCGCCGACCCCCTGCGCCTGCTGCGGGCGCCGCGGCTGGCGGCCGAGCTCGACCTCGAGATCGACGAGCGCACCGTCGCCCTCGCTCGCAACGCCGCCGCGCACGCCGCCGAGCCCGCGGGGGAGCGGCAGCTGGCCGAGCTGCGGCAGCTGATGGACGGGCCGGACCCGCTGCGCGGCCTGCAGCTGCTCGGCGGCCTCGGCGTCACCGCCGCCGTCCTGCCCGAGGTCGAGACGCTACGGGGGGTCGAGCAGGGTCCCAACCACCACCTCGACGTCTACGACCACACGATCGCCGTGCTCGAGCACACGCTCGAGGTCGAGGGCGAACTCGAGCGGTTCGCCGGCGAGCGCGCCGAGGAGGTGGAGGCTCTGCTCGACGAGCCCCTCGCCGACGAGATGACCCGCCGCACGGCGCTGCGCTTCGGCGCCCTCTTCCACGACATCGCCAAGCCGGCGACGAAGGCCGAACGCGACGGCTTCGTCGGCTTCCGCGGCCATGACCAGGTCGGGGCGGACGTGATCGCTGGGATCTGCAGGCGGCTGCGCGCCAGCCGCCGCCTCACCCAGCACCTGCAGGGGCTGGCGCTGCACCACCTCCGCCTCGGCTTTCTGATCCCCGAGATGCCGCTGCCGCCGCGGCGCGTCCACGCCTACCTGCGCGCCACCGAACCGGTCGCCGTCGACGTCACCCTGCTCACCGTCGCCGATCGGCTCTCGGCTCGCGGCAAAGGCCCGATCGCCAGCCCCGAGATGGTCGCCGCGCACCTGCAGCTGGCGCGCGAGATGATCGCGGCGGCACTCGACTGGCGCCGCGACGGCCCGCCCGAGCCGCTCCTGCGCGGGGACGAGATCGCCGCCGAGCTCGGCATCGAGCCGGGCCCGGAGCTGGGGTCGGCGCTCGCCGAGCTGGAGGCGGCGCAGTATGCAGGCGAAGTGACGGACCGCACGGGAGCGCTCGAACACCTGCGCCGTTAGATACGCTGC
>Ga0070688_100000082_pt1 | contig 47466 bp, 27 predicted proteins | sample KBSS13HmetaG_FD_64679 | JGI IMG/M metagenome (GOLD analysis project Ga0070688, IMG submission 64679) | Switchgrass rhizosphere microbial communities from Kellogg Biological Station, Michigan, USA - KBS S1-3H metaG | ecosystem: Host-associated > Plants > Roots > Rhizosphere ...
TGGGACGTTGATCGGGGGGCCAGTTCGGGGACAATTGAGGGACGGCCATAACGACCACTGGCCCGCATCATGTGCCTCAGGGCGTGTACTGCTCGTCGGTCACATGCTCCATCCAGTCGACGACCTTGCCATCGAGTTGTTCCTGGATTGCGATGTGCGTCATGGCCGTCGTGGGCGCGGCGCCGTGCCAGTGCTTCTCGCCCGGGGCAAACCAGACCACGTCGCCCGGATGGATCTCTTCGATCGGGCCGCCCCAGCGCTGCGCCCGGCCACAGCCCGCAAGGACGATCAACGTTTGGCCGAGCGGGTGGGTATGCCATGCGGTGCGCGCAGCGGGCTCGAATGTGACGCTGGCGCCGAAGGTGCGGGCAGGGCCGTGCGCTTCGAATAGCGGATCGACTCGGACCGTGCCGGTGAACCAGTCAGCGGGTCCCTTGCCGGATGGTCTCGAGCCGTTTCTCTTGATCTCCATCAGACGGACAGGTCCGGCGCGCCCTCGAGTACCCGCTGCTCCAGGCTCGGCTGCTCGCCTCGCTTCCAGAGCCGGGCGCGGTGCAGCACGCGATAGCGGAGCGGGCCGCCGTCGGGCGTCGTGCTCCGCGCGATCGGCCGCTCGATGCACACGAACTCGGATTCGAGCACGTCGGGCGCCACGCGGACCGCGGCGTACCCGTGGCCACCGACGTCGACGAACGACAGGTGGGGTGACAGGTCGGGATTGGAAAGCGCCCGGGCCTTCGCGAGATCGCCCGAGCTCGCGTACTCGAGCGCCGATCGCACGCCGTGCCGGATCATCATGTTGATCGTCGGCTCGGGCTTCGCCGCCCCGCCCTTGTCGACGAGATACATGCCGCGCAGCGGCGCGTCCTTCGGCAGCCGATGCTCGGCGGACTCGAGCAGGCCCGGCGACGAGATCGAGCCGACGACAAATTCGACGCCCACCGGGTCGAACGGCTTCGGTGGCAGCGACCGCGACGGCCGTCCGGCCCAGAACGCATGACGGTCACCTGCGACGATCGCGAGTCCGGTGATGCCCGCGTCGCGGATCGCGTCGTAGATCTCGTTGCGCTCGGCGATCAACGTGCTCCAGTCGCCACCACCGAGGCTGGCGTAACCCGCGCCGCCCCAGGACGGCGATCCGGGCGGGAGATTCTGCGGGTCCGCGCGCTCTGCGAGTGTCGCGAGCGAGCTGCCCCAGACCTTCCACGGTGCGCGCGAGGCCTTGAGTTGGGAGAGGAACCACGCCTTCTGTTCCACACCGAGCATCGACGGAGCCGGCTGGTCGCGGCGTGAGTTGTTGATGTCCTTCCCGGCGAACTTGATCGTGGTGGGCGGGTGCCCGCCGTCGTAGGTCTGGCCGGCGTCCAGGATCTCGAGGACTTCCTCGGGAATGAAGTAGGGGAAGTTCTTGTCGAAGAACTGATCCCCCTCGGGAACGTCCGTCGCGTCGGGCGATCGATAGCTGCGCTGGTCGGTGATGAAGAGGTCGAGATTGGCGCCATACTTCGTGGCGCGGTACGCCCGCAGGCTGGCGATCGCCGCCAGGTTGTTCTTCTCCTGCCCGAGTCCATGGGCGTCGAACGTCACGATCGGCGTGTCGGTGACCTGCGGCGGATCGAAGGTTTCGAGCGACGGGCCGCTCGGCTTCTTCACGCGGGCCGGCTGGTATTCCCACCACGCCTGGTTCGCGGCAACCTTGCGGGTCTGCGCAGGACGGGCTTCGCCCTTGAACACCTGGATCCCCTGGTATCCCTGCCACGAGTATTCGTGGTTGTCCCAGATGCAGATGAACGGCCACCGCGCCCGGGCGTCCTGGATGTCGGGATCGTGCAGGTACCCGCGGTACACCGCGCGGTAGTCGTCCACCACCGTCGGAATGTGGAAGTCGCTGATCTTCTCGCCGTTCACATACCGGACCACTTCGTAGATCGTGCGATCGTAGTAGCCCTGTTTGCGGTCTTCCGGATACCAGACCATCTCGTAGATGAAGTCGCCGAGATGCAGAACGAAGCCGAGGCGGTCGCTCTCCGGCGCGCGCTGGTCCTCGAAGATCATCCGCCGATAGGCGTTCTGCGCGCCCGTGTTCGCGTCCTGGCAGCTGACGAACGCGAAGCGCACCGGACGCGTGTCGTCGTTGTCGGGCGCCGTGATCGTGCGGCCGACGCGGCTGCCGTTGCCGCGCTCATCGGTGAATCGGTACCAGTAGACTCGGGCCGGCTTGAGCCCCGCGGCGAGGACGCGGCACGTCCAGTCGGAGGCCGCCGTGAGATTGGCGTGCGCGCTCGCGACGACGCGCGTGAACTGCTCGTCCTCGGCGATCTCCACGGTGAGGCGCTTCGACGTGTCGCCGTTCACCGGCGGGCGCCGCGTCCACAACAGCACGCTGTCGGGGTGCGGGTCACCCGATGCCACGCCCTCCGGATAGAGGTCGCGCCGCTCGCTCCATTTCCGGGCGGAGGCCTTGGCTTCGCCGACCCGGAACGCGAGGGCGGCTCCGAAAAGGGAGGCGGTCTTGAGAAACTCCCTGCGCTTCATGGACCGATCGTGCGGAGTCGCCGGGTCCCGAGCCATCGCATCGAGACGGACGCGTCACCTCGCGGGCCCGCCGCATCGCATCGGGGCCCGGAAGAGACAAGCGCACGGGTCGGGTCGGGAAGGCAGTGGCGTCCCCAGCCATCGCGAATTCGAACCGGGTTCTCGATTGGGTCCGAGTGATGGACGCCCTACGGCACGAGGTCGGAGCCTACCCGCGTGGGCCATTCTGCGCTTGACGTACTACTCGGCGAGCAGGTGCCCACAGATTCCTGAGCGCCGCGGCGACGCGATCCGGTTCAGCTTGATGCGACGTGTTCAGGTGGTGCAAGCCCTCGTACCGCTCGGCCGTAAAATCCTCGAACAAGCCGGCGAGCCGGTCCTTCATGGTCGTCCAGCGCGGGTGACTACGCGTGCCGTACGAGTAGTAGACGGGAGCGTGGAGGGCACGGTATGCGGCAGGATCGACGTGATGCGACTCCGCGGCGGCGACGAATGCACGGATACCGGCCGACCGCTTGCTCATCCAGACCGGCGGCGGACCGTCGGGCGGTGGCGGAAGCGGTTCGTCAGGCGCGAGCTGCAGGCGCAGAAACGCGCGCGTGGCTTCCGGCTCCCGCAGCGATGCGGCCTGCTTGATGTCGAGCCAGTACTCGCCGTCGCCCTCTCCCAAGAAGTCGACGGCGGGCTCGTCGAGGGCGAGGCTCAACAACCGGTCCGGGTAGGCGTCGGCGAACGCGAGCGCAATTGCGCCGCCACCCGAATGCCCGTAGAGGTGGAAGCGGTCAAGTCCCGCGGCATCAGCGGCGCGGGCGACACCGTCGACCTCCATCCGAATCGAATAATGCGGCGCCGGCGCTTCGGCCGCGTAGACCTCGAGCTCCTTCGCCACCGCGCGGACATTTTCTCCGAGCGTGCGAAGCAGGGGCGCGTAACGAATCGCCGCGGGCGCGATGATACCCGGCAGGAGGAAGACGTCGATCATAGTGGTGAACCTACGGACCGAGCGGGCGTGAAGCAAGTCAGCGAAGGGCGCATGCGCGCGCGACGATTTCTGACCGCGGCGCTCCCCGACGCGCCACGCCATATCGGTGGCATTCGCATCGGGCCGGTCCGTTGCGTCGCCGAATCTGGCGTCCCCAACGGGATTCGAAGACAGAGCTCCCCGCAAACCATCGTCGCAACCTGGCGTCCGAACGCACAAGGACAACGGCTTACGCCGTGGCCGAGGCGGCGGGAACCGACGGAAGTAGACGCTCGACGGGGACAGTTCGGGGACACGTGAGGGACAGCCGGAACGACCGCTGGCCCGCACTTGAACGGCTCCGTTAGAGGCGCGAGCATCAAGCGCTTCCTTCATGGGAGCATCGACAACCGCAAGGAGCGTGGGCGGCAGCGCAGGGCAGCGCTCCCATTTGGAGCTCCTGAAATGCCGGAGCCGATCGATAGAAGCGAAGGGCGGCGTCTCTTCGGACTGAATCCAGACCGGTACTGCAAGGCGCGTCCGGAGTACCCGGAGGCGATCTATCAGTGCCTGGTGGATCATCGAGCACTCGTGCCGAACACCAGGACACTCGAGATCGGGGCGGGCAGCGGACTTGCCACGCGACGCCTCATCGAGCTCGGCGCGAAGCCGATCACCGTCGTCGAACCCGACGCGAGATTCACGCCGTCGTTGCGTAGGTTGCAAGAAACGACCGGGGCCGAGATGCGATTGATCCACAGCGCTTTTGAGGACACCGAACTACCGTTGCACGCCTTCGAGCTCGTCGCTGCCGCGACATCGTTTCACTGGCTCGATCCCCAGGTTGCCCTGGACAAGATCGCCGATGCACTCCAGGCAGGCGGCTTCGCGGCCCTGTGGTGGAATGTGTTCCAGGACCCGGACCGTGCGGATCCGTTCCATGACGCGACTCGATCGCTCCTCGCAGACCTGGCAGTCAGCCAATCTGAAGCGCCGGGTGCGTTGCCCTTCGCGCTCGATCGCCGCGCCCGCGAGGCGGAGTTCGCGCGAACCGAGAAGTTCGAAGCCGTCGTCTATGCGGAGACGCGGTGGACGCTGATACTCGACGTGACACAGATGGGGCTGCTCTACGAAGGTTTTTCGCACATACAGCGGTTGCCGGAAGCGGACCGCGCGTCGCTGCTCCGAGCCTTGATGGAAATCGCGCGGACGGAGTTTGGGGGCAGGGTCGAACGAAACATGACGTCCCCGATCTATCTGGCGAGAAGGAGATAGCGCCAGGTGCACGGCAGCCCGTCCGCGCTCCGCCGCTTGAGCGAGCGATCGGCATCTCTCGCGCGGTGAGGTTCGGTGCCTTGCTGGCAGCCGCCGGCACCCTTCCCATGGCGCCCGATCGGGGAGCGGGGCGAGTGGCTGCGCCCGGGCACCTATTCCGCGCGCATGTGCGCGGCCGGACGCGTCGACAGCCGTGCGATCACCCGGGTGCGGTGATCCGCGTGTGCGATTTCGACCCTCGGCTCCATTGAGTCAGTGATCCCGGATGCCGACCCCGCTCCGGGCCCACTGGAGGAGACATGAAGACCCATCGAACGCCTGCGCTCGCGCCCATCCTCGTCGCACTGGCCTGCCTCGTGGCCGCCGCACCACTTCAGGCCCAGACCGACCCCGGGCCGTGGGTGCCGCTCGACCCTTCACCCCCGGGGACCGCGGCCGAGGTGATGTTCGACGTCGCCGCATCCTCGGCCACGGATTCGTTCTTCGACGTGTTCCTCCACGGCTTCTACTCGCCGACCCGCATCGGCCCGGACGGGCTCACCTATCGAGAAGTGAACGTTCCCGGCCTCGGCTCGATCGGCGAGACCGGTGCGCCGGCACTGCCGGCGGTGGGCATCACGCTCGCCGTCCCCACCGACGCGGCGGAGGTGACGCTCAGCCAGTACCTGCCGGGTCCAATCGTGACGCTGCCCGGATTCCTGCCCTGGCCCCAGCCCATCCCGGCGACCGATTCTGGGAGCACGGCCGAGATCTTCATCCGCAACCCGGCCATCTACTCGGGGCCCCTGCCGCAGTATCCGCTCAACCCCGGAGACCCCTCACCGGTGATCAACCTCCTGCCGGGCATCACGGGAGCCATCCTCAAGGTGCACCCGGCGTTCTGGAGACCGGGAACCGGCGAGCTGCAGATCGCGGCGCACATCCGCCTCTCGCTGCACCACCCGGGCAGCGTCGCATTGCGTCCACCGGCGCCGCGCACGCGCGTATGGCAAGCACAGTCGTTGTGCATGAACTGGCAGTCGACGATGCAGTTCTTCCCGATCGACGAGGAGAGCCTCAAGGGCGAATACCTGTTCGTGCGGCCGATCTCGTACGGCTACGCCATCCTGCCGCTCTGGTCGCAGAAGCAGGACCGTGGATTCCGCTGTTCGAACGTGTTCACTGACATCGTCGGCAGCTCGTGCGCCGCGATCCGTACCGCGATCCAGAACTGGTATGCCTTGCACCCCAACAAAGAACACTATGTGCTCCTGATCGGGGACACCGAGACGATCCCGCTGTGCCAGTCCCCCGTGCTCGGATACCCCCCCGTGGCCTCCGCGACCGACGATCTCTACGGCACGGTTGACGGTGACAACATCTCGAAGGAGATCCACGTCGGGCGACTGTCGGTCTCGTCCGTCTCCGATTGCAGCCAGCAGATCGCCCGCATCGTGGCGTACGAGGACACGCCACCGGCGGACCAGAACTTCGGCGACGTGGTGCTGATCTCCAACCGCGAGACGTCGCCCTGGAACTACACGAACTGCCAGGAAGTCGTCCGCACCGCGAGCTACGCGCTGACGCCCAACTTCCAGACCATCTATGGCACGAACGCCGCGAACGACAACAACTCGATCTCCGCTGCAGTGAACCAGGGCCCCGGGCTCGTGTGCTACCGCGGTCACGGCGACTGGAACAAGTGGGAAGACTGGGACCAGTCGGCGGAGAGCTATTTCAACTCGAACGTGGCCGGGCTGACCAACCAACCGTGGAATCCGGTCGTGTGGTCGATCGCGTGCAAGACGGCCGACCTCAGCCAGTCCGACTGCTTCGGCGAGGTGTGGATGAACCTCAACAAGCACGGCGCGGTCTCGTTCTATGGCGCCACCAACTCGTCTGTGACGCCGGACAACGACATCCTCGACAAGTCGCTGTTCAGGGCCGTGTACGACAAGGATGCTCCCGACCAGGCCTGGGCGATCGAGGCGGCCGAGCACGAGTGCTCAGTGAAGAGCAGCGCCATCAATCCTTGGATGTACCTGCTGCTCGGCGATCCGCAGATGCGGATCCGGCGCGAGAGCGTCGGCTCGGGGCCGGCGCAGTTGACGTCCGGAACGACGGTGGCAACGGCGACCTCGCTCACCGTGATCCCGCCGACGGCTCCACCAATCGGGTGCGCGGACTTCAACTGCTGCCCGACCTGCACGGCCGGGATACTCTACTTCCGCGTCCTGGGCCCGGGCGGCGTACCGGTGCCCGGCATCAAGGTCGCGGTGTGGAAGGGGATCCCGCCGGCACCGGAAGCCACCTCGTCGGACGAGGTGTCGGAGCTGCTCGACAACCGGTACACAGACGCTGCTGGCTGGGTGGCCATCCCCACGCCACCGCTCACGGCCGGGATGATCCACTACACCGCCACCGACGACCGTGAGTTCTCGATGGCGGATTCGCTCGCCGTGACGAGCACCAGCGGTGTCGCGGGGGCGGGAGAGTTCGGAGACGTTCGCGTCGCCGCGGTCCCGAGCGTCACCCGCGGCGCCACCCGCATCGAGTTCTCACGGCCGCTCAGCGCCGCGAGCGAGGTGCAGGTGTTCGGCGTCGACGGGCGCCGCGTACGTACGCTCGCGGTGGGCGCGGGGGATCGTGCGGTGGTGTGGAGCGGGGACATGGCCGACGGCGGCCGTGCACCGTCGGGGCTCTACTTCGTCCGCCTGCGCGACCGGCGCAACGCCGATGCCCGGGTGATCGTGCTCAATTGAAGGAGTATTCCGTGGGCGGCGTTCGCCCTCAGCGGCTGGCTACCGCCCGGCGACCGCCGCCCCCACGGAACACGTACACCCGCCCGTTGCCCGTCGAGCCGTTCCGCCAGTGGGGGGCGCCCACGATCACATCCGCGCGCCCGTCGTCGTCCACGTCGGCGAGGTCGACCGCGGCCCCGAACAACGCCTCGGGCTGCGTCTCAGTGGCCCACCATGCCGGCGTCCGCTCGAACAGACGTTTGGGTCCTGCCCCGCGGTAGAGGAACACCGCGCCTTGCGACGGGCGGGTGTGATCCGGCGTGAAGCCGTAGCCCGAGACCAGTAGATCGGGGAGGCCGTCGCCGTCGACGTCGCGCGCCGGCGCCACCGAGAACCCAAGTTCACAGGCGCTCCCATACCCTTCGGCTCGCCACACCGGGCGCCGCTCGAGGCCGTCGTGTCGGCCCAGGTACACGCGGACCTCGCCGCACTCAGCGCCCCGGTCGTCGTGGCCCAGCACTCCGATCGCCACATCGCCGAAGCCGTCACCGTTGACGTCGCCGATGCCGGCGACCGAGCGTGTGCCGCCGACGCCGTCACCGTTCCGGTCGCCCTCGATCCGCGAGCTCGGGGCACGTTGCAGGCCGTTCGGGCCTCCGAGATACAAATCGACCGCGCCCACCTCGCCGCGCCGGTCCTGCCAGAATCCCGAGCCCACCATCACGTCGTCGTAACCGTCGTGGTTGATGTCACCGACGCCGGTGACGTCCCAGCCGAACGCGCCGCTGATGGGATCGCCGACCAGCGCCTGCGCGGGTCGCGCGTTCAGCCCGCGCGGGCCGCCGAGGTAGAGTAGCGCGCGCCCCTGGTTGCGGTGCTCGCCGTTCCAGTTGTGTTCGGACACCATCACGTCGGCGAACCCGTCGTGGTTGACGTCGCCGGCCGCCGTGATGCGATTGCCGAACCCACTGCCCGGCGTGTCGCTGACAACCACCGAGGCCGGCTCGCTCGCGAGGCCTCGCCGCGAGCCCAGGAACAGCAGCACCGCGCCCGTCGCGACCGGCCCGCCCATCAGGTTGCCGGGATCGCGCACCAGCGCATCCTCGAAACCGTCCCCGTTCACGTCGCCGGCGCGGCTGACACTCGCGCCGATCAGGTCGTTCGAGCGGCGCCCGATGAACGCCCAGGCCGGCGCCCGGTCGACCCCGTCGCGCGCTGGAGCGAACGCGACAGCCCGGCCCTGTTGGGGCTGGTCACGCGACCAGGCCGCGTCCGAGACCAGCACGTCGGCGCGGCCATCGCCATCGAAATCGGCGCCCGAGACGAACCACCCGAGGCCGCAGAGCAGCGTGTCCGGCGGGGTCGTCCACCACGGCCGCGTGCTCATTGCGAGCGTCGGCGCCGGCGGAATGGCGACCTTGTTCGCGTCCAGCATCTCGAGCTGGTGGCGCAGCGCGAGCGTGAGGGCGGCCACCGCCGCAAACGCGAGCACGGTCAGCGCGACCTGCGCCGGATGCAGTCGCGGCCGCTGGCCGAGCAGGCGACCCAGCGCGTCGCGCACGTCGGCGGAGGACGCGAAGCGTGCGACCGGGTCGGGCGCCAACGCGCGTTCCACGATGCGGGCGAGGCGCGGAGGCACGTCCGATCGTCGCGTCGCGAGCGGCACGCGCGCGCCGCGCTCGTGTGCGGCGATCAACTGCGCCACGGTGTCGGCCTCCACCGGCCAGGCCGCGGTCAGCAGGCGGTAGAGCACCACGCCGAGCGCGTAGACGTCCGAGCGCACGCCGGGCGTGCCGCCGGCCAGCACCTCGGGCGCAGCGAACATGGGCGTCGTCGTGATCGCCGAGCCACCGTCCCGAGCGTCGGCCAGGCGCGCCGCGCCGAAGTCCATTAGCACCACGCGCCGCGCCGTCGGCGTCTGGCCGCGGGTTCCCGGCGGATCCGACGCGCCGGGTGGCGGCGCGTCCTCGATCATCACGTTCGAGGTCTTGAGGTCGCCGTGAACGATGCCGGCCGCGTGGACTGCGGCGAGCGCCGATGCGAGGTCGTGACCGATGCGCAGGACCTCGCCGGGCGGGAGCGGACCGTGCTCGCGCAGCTCCTCCTCGAGCGTCCGCCCGCGGACCTGCTCGGTCCAGAGCCCCGCGCGTTCCTCGCCCAAGTCGGCGCCGTGGATGATGAGCACGTTCGGATGGTGGACGCGCGCGAGGCTTCGCGCCTCGTCGAGCCAACGGAGCGTTCCAGCCCGGACCCGGGCCAACTTGAGCGCCACCTCGCGTTGCAGCTGCGGATCCCACGCGGCGTAGACCTCGCCATAGCTGCCCGTGCCGAGCGGCCGCAGCACCTCGAGATGGCCCCAACGGAACAACGTCTCGGGGCGCGAGCCGCCGCCCACCTGCACCGCGCGATGGACGCGGGCGATCTCCGCCAGGAGACGCATCCCGGGCGAGCCGCCGTCGTTCAACGACAACGTCGCCAGCAACGCGCCCTCCGGCGCCGCGTCGAGCGGCTGTGACCACTCCAGGCGGTCGAGCGTGTCGGTCAGCTGCTCGGCGGCGTCGCCGGGCGGGTCGTCACTCGGCGTGTGCATCGAGATGGCGTGCGAGAACCGCGAGCGCGCGCGAGACCGTCATGCGAGCGGCATTCGCACTCGGTTTGCCCAGGGCCTCTGCGATCTCTTGGTGCGAGAGGCTGAACTCGAGCCTCATGAGCACGGCCTCGCGCTGCTCCTCGGGGAGCGCCAGCAGACCCTGCTCGTAGGCCTCGATCCGCTCGCGCCCGATCAGGCGCTCGAGCTCGGAAACGGGCTCGTCGCGCGCGTCGCCGAACCGCTGCTCGCGTGCCATCAATCCCCGCGACCTCCGGACCTCCTCGCGGACCAGGTTCATGAGGATCGTGCGGAGGTACGCCAGGAACGCGCCTTCGCGGCGGTGTTCGAACGTCGGCACCCGGTGAAGCGCGCGCATCAACGTGACCTGCACGAGGTCGTCCGTCTCCGCCATGCTCCGGGCGCCTGCCGGCAGCCGGTGATGCGCCCAGCGCCGCAACACGGGGAGGAAGCGCCTGAGCAGGCGCTCCGTGGCCCCGGCATCCCCGGATCGTGCGCGGTCGAGCAAGGCGATCGTGGACTCGACGGCCGGCTGCATCGCGCCTTCAGGCAGCGGCGGCTCCATGGTGCGAATCGTCGCGCCGCGGTTCACCAGGCGTCAAGCGACGCCGCGGGTTGGCGGCTGACGCGGCTATCGCGACGTTCGTCTCTGGCGTCTCCGTCCGCCCCGCAGATTCGACATGGTGATGGTTGACCCTGGCGTCCCCAACGGGATTCGAAGCGGGGGATGTGGGCGGGGGGCCGTCCGACATTGTCGAGCATGGTCGCTCTAGCAACTACTTGGGCGAACCGCCGGATACCATGCCGGTCGATGTCGAGCGATGACCGGACAGAGTTCGGGCACAGTTCGGGCACAGGCGAGCGAACTATCTGCCCCGCGCGGGAGAGTTCGCCGCTCCTCGATTCCGCTACGGGGCGAACCGGCCCGAAGCGACCGGGACCTGGCTCGCGGATGTTGGCAAGGCGCGCATCCCCTTCCTTTGCAATCAGCCAGGTCCAGTCCTGCAGTTCTGAGCTGGCCCTCTGCGTGTCTATGACGTAAACGCTGTCGGGTATGTCTGGGTGACCAAGTCGAAGGTGGACGGTCAAGACGACGCACGCGATGTGTGTCGGTGGCAACCCTCTGTGCTCGATCGCAACACATGGCCCGCCCCAGGGCGGACATTCAACTTTCAATGGGGCTGGTCGAGCGGTACCGTCGCCGGGAGGAGCGCTGCGCGGTGAGCACCCACAATCTCAACGTCTCTAGTTTCCGCTCGCTCATTACGCCACGCGAGCTCAAGGGCGAGTTGCCCCTCACGGCCCGCACGCAGGCGACCGTCACCTCGGGCCGCTCGATCGTCCGTGCCATCCTCGATGGTCATGACCCGCGCTTCCTCGCGATCGTCGGGCCCTGTTCAATCCACGACGTCGCGGTGGCCCGAGAGTACGCGGAGCGACTGGCCGCACTCGCTACCGAGCTCGCGGCGCGCGTTGCCATCGTGATGCGAACGTACTTCGAGAAGCCGAGAACCACGGTGGGCTGGAAGGGCCTGATCAACGATCCGCATCTTGATGGAAGCTTCGACATGGAGCAGGGCCTGAGACTCGCTCGACGGTTGCTGCTCGACGTCAACGAGCTGGGGCTCCCCGCGGCCACGGAGATGCTCGACCCGATCACGCCGCAGTACATCGACGACCTCGTCTCGTGGGCGGCCATCGGCGCCCGTACGATCGAGTCGCAGACGCACCGGCAGATGGCGAGCGGGCTGAGCATGCCGGTCGGCTACAAGAACACGACCGAGGGGAAGCTCGAGCCCGCGCTCGATGCGTTTCGCGCGGCGCACGCGTCCCATCGTTTCCTGGGGATCGACGAGGACGGCCGGACATCCATCGTGACCACGAAAGGCAATCCGGCGGGTCACCTGATCCTGCGCGGCGGGCGCGAGCGACCGAACTACGATCCGCAGCGTGTCGCCGAAGCCGCGGCGCAGCTCGAAGCCGCGGGCCTGCCGCCCCGGCTCCTGGTCGACTGCAGCCACGCCAACTCGGGCAAGCGCCACGAGCGCCAGCAGGTCGTGTGGTCCAGCGTCATCGAGCAGCGGGCGCACGGGAATAGGACCCTGATCGGAGCGATGCTCGAGAGCAATCTTGAGGAGGGACGCCAGGATCTCACGGCCGATCCATCACGGCTGCGACGCGGCGTTTCGATCACCGATGCCTGCATTGGCTGGGACGAAACGGAGCGACTGCTGCGTGAGGCCTGGGAGACGTTCGGCGCGCCGGTACGGTGGGGAGGAGTGCGGGGCGGTGACACCGTGCGCTGACGCCCGTCCGCTATTGGAGAAGCATGACCTTCCTGCAGAGAAGCTCCCGGCCGGCGCGCAGCCTGACCAGGTAGAGGCCGGCGGGCAGTCCCGACGGACGGAACTCAACCGCGTGCCAGCCCGCTGTCTCCGCCCGATCGCGCACATGTCCCGGATCAACCCATATATCGATGTCTGCGGCACGGCCCGTGCCCGGGATACTTCCAGAGAAAATGAGAACGGCGAGGCCCACGACAAACAGCCCAAGTGCGCCCGCGCACGCCGCGCCCCTCAACTGTGCTCTTACTTTCATCGGGTTGCCTCCCGCGGCCTCACCTCTCACTAGGTGTGACGTCGACCACGAGCGATTCGCTCCGTGACTCCGAATCCCGTTCCTCCTTCGTAAACATGAGACGTGTGTTGTCGATCCAGCGAGGGTCGCGGTTCGGCCGACCGCCCGAGGTGTTGACGCGTGCACGCTGGCCTGCAATGTCGTAGACGCAGATCTCTGCCTCGTTCACATCCTCCGAGGGCGCCAACCTGGTCGGCCTCGAGACTGCCAGTAGATGGGAGTCGGGCGACCAAGCCATCTCGTACTCGCTGTATACCTGCAGCGTGTCGAGGGCACGCGACTGCCCTGAGTGCGTGTCTACTAGATAGAGCACGCTCGCGGCGCCTCCTTCAAGCGTTCCGCTGACGGCGAGATACCTCGCGTCCGGCGACCATCGGTACCGCACCGCGTTGGCATTCAGCAGCGGGTAAAGCGTATCGGGCTCGTCTAGACCGACGATGCAGAGATCCCACGGACGCGCCCGGGACTTCCAGACAGTGCACGCTACACGCCTTCCTATAGGGGCCCAGCGAGGCTTGGTCCCGTAGCGGTCAATCAGGAGTCGCAACGAATCAGGTGTCGATTGACTGACGACGTAGATTCGTGGGTGGTGCCGCGGGTCCGGTTTCACGATGGCAAGGAGACCGTTGGGGCCCGGCGCCGCGTTGCTGTTCTCCGGCTCGCGGAGCAGCGGGAGCGAGTCCTCGTACGAAGTTTCGGTCGCGAGCGCCGGCCGCGGCCGGCCAATGCTTAGGCTCGCTGGCGCCGCTTGTATCGCGGATGCACGGTGTGTCGGGGGTTTCGCCAAACACCCGAGCGCAGCGGTCGCGCTGAGGATCGACAGGGCGTTCGACCAACGCGAACTCCTCATCCCGCAGTCCCTCCTCCCACAGACCAACTCACGCCCGCCCTTGAGTGGAGCTCGGCTCGGTCACTAAGACATCTTCTTCGAAGTTGCGCGGCCTCGCCTGTTGGGACGGGCGAATTTTCGCCCGGTCCGGGAGCAACGTGGGCGACCGCTAAGTTCCTCCGCAGGGCGCGCCTCTATCGCCGCGGCGCCTTGGAATGCTCGGGACAAGGGCTACCGCCGCGACGTCGCCCGGCGCTTCGTTCGGACGCTCGCGCTCGATCCCCTGCACGCTCGACTGCGACACCCGGGTCGCTGCCACCACCTGCTTCAGCGTCTTGCCTGCGGCGCGCAACACCTGCACTCGATGCCTGGCCACGGCTCCGATCATCCTCCTTCGCCTCCCGGCGACACGGGTAATCCCTGGTCGCAGCGGGCGGCCATCGGAGCTCTTCCCCTCCCTCAGGTGGTCAGGTGTTCCGGGACGTGGGTGGTCACAATTCCCGGAACCCGCAGAAGCCACTCACCACCGTCGTGACGCATCGACGCGTTGCATCCAACTCTCTCCAACGGGATTCTACGCGAAGAAGAGGGACAATCTAGGCCGCTGTGACGCGAGCAACGCGCGCAAGTCGCTGCGCTACAACGAGAGTTTGGCGTCCCCAACGGGATTCGAACCCGTGTTACCGCCGTGAAAGGGCGGTGTCCTGGGCCTCTAGACGATGGGGACGCGGGCGGCATGCCGCGAGGCGCGACAAACTAGAGGCTCGCGAGCGCTGCGGGCAAGTGACGCGGCCACGCCGCGCCCCTTCGCATGCCCGCTGCGGCGGCGAAAAGCGGCGCGGCGCCCGCCTTCCAGCGAGCGCCGCGCGCGAAAAGCCTGAGCGAGAGCGCTACTTCTTCGGGATCGGCACCACGTGCGCTTCGGTGATCAGCCCGCGGTCCATCAGCGCGCTCGACGCGCGTTCCGCGTCAACGGTGTTCGCCCACTTGCCGAGCACGACCCGGTACATCGTCGTGCCCTCGTCATCGTAGGGCACCACCATGCCGGGCAGCGTCGTCGACTGCACGAACTTGTCCTTCTCCTCGCGCGCCCTGTCGATGTCGAGGTACGAGGCGACACCGAGGCCGTAGTAAGTGTCGGGCTCGGCCGGGGTCGCGTCCGCGGGTGGGGTCTCGACCGGCTTCTCCGTGGCCGCGGGCGGGGGAGCGGGTGCCGGGGTCGGCACCGCCTGAGCCGGCTGCGACACTTCCTTCGTCGAAGCGGCCTTCACCGGCGCCGCGTGCTTCGCCGCATCCACCTCGCGCTTGAGCGAGTCGATGAGCGCGGCCGTGTGATCGCCGGTGCCGTCAGGCTTGAGCGCACCATCGGGGCCACTGCTCTGCGTCGAGCTGCCGGCGGCACCGCGCAGGATGGGCCAGTCGATGGCGCCGAAGCGCTGCATCAGGATCAGCGCGATGCCGAGCACCGCGACCGCACCGACACCGATCAGCCAGTTCCGGAGCGACGTCGACGACGCCGGCGCCGTGTTGCGACCCAGCTCGCGCTCGAGCCGCTCGCGCAGCCGCGGCGGCAGGCCGGAGAGATCCGCTTGCGCACCACGTGCGGGCGGCACGACGGGCGTGCCCATGGGGCCGAGCGCGCCGAGGTGCGGCGGCATCTGCGTCGCCTGCGGGGCCGCGGACGGCCGCGTGGGCAGCGGGATGGGAGCAGGCGGCATGGCAGCGGAACCGCCGGTGGGCGTGGGGCGCGACGCGAACTGGGGTCGCGGCGCAGCCGCGGGCGGGGGAGCAGGCGGGGCCGGGGGCTCGGGCACCTCGGCGCGGCGCATCGCGGCCATCAGGCCACGCGTGATCTCGCCGCGCTCGCGTCCGCCCTGCGGCACCTCGGGCCTGGGCGCGGATGCGGGTGGCGCCGGCGGTGCGGGAGGCGCAGGCGGCGGAGCGGCGGCGCGCGCGGGCACCTGGCCGGGTGAAGGTGTCATCTGGGGCAGCGGCGGCCAGCTGAAGTCGGCGGGCTGAGCGGGCAGCGGACGCGTCCGCTGCGGCGCCGAGGGGGGCGCGGTGGGCGGCGCGGCGTGCGAAGAGGCGGGCGGGGGAATCGGCGAACGCGGGGGCGGTGCGGGCTCCTGGCGCGCATTCGAAAGCACGCTCCGGAAGTCGCCCTCGTGCGCCACGGTGGCGATGTGCTCGAGCCGAACGGTCGGCGAGCCATCGGCGTAGGCGGCGATCAGCGCCGACGATGCGAGCGTGTTGATCTCGCGCGGGATGCCGTGCGAGAGCCGGAAGATCTCGCGGCAGGTGTCGGGCGGGAACACGAGCGCGCCGTTGCCTCCGGCGACGTTGATGTGGTGGTGGATGTAGCCCATCGTCTCGTCGGGCGAGAGCGGGTTCAGCCGGTAGTGCACGGTGATGCGCTGGCGGAGCTGGCGCAGCTCGTGGCGCGCGAGGTGCGCTTCCAGCTCGGGCTGGCCGACGAGGAAGATCTGCATCAGCTTGTCGCCCTTGTGTTCCAGGTTCGAGAGCAGCCGGATCTCCTCGAGGAGATCCATCGACAGGTTCTGCGCCTCGTCCATCATCAGCACGGCCTTCTCGCCACGGTTGCGCACGTTGACGAGGTGCTTCTCGAGCAGCACGAGCGCGGAGGGCTTGCTGACCCCGGGCGGCAGCTCGATGCCGAAGCGCAGGCAGATCTCCTCGAGCATCTCCTGGCGCGTGAGCGCGGAGTTGGTGATCAGCGCCACGGCGACCTGGTCGCCCCACTCGTGCAGCGCGTCGTAGAGCGACGTGGTCTTGCCGGTTCCCACCTCACCGGTGATCAGGAGGAACGGTTCGCGGTTCTCGATGCCGTAGCGCAGGTGCGCGCGCGCTTCCTGGTGCTCGCGGCTCGGGTACACGAACTTGAGCTGGTGTCCGGCGGGGAAGGGGTTTTCCCGCAAGCCGAAGTGGTGTTCGAACATCGCTCCGTCCCTAATGGGGTGGGACATCCATGTGAAGGCGACCCACTCGGTTATCGGCGGGCGCGCGCGCGGGCTTTTGCCCTGTCTTCCCGTGGAGGAGGACCCCGGGAGGACACCCGCGCATGACGGGGAGGGTCACTTCTGGGCCGGCAGCAGGTCTCCGATGGAGAACAGCGACGTGTACGGATAGCCGCGCTGCTGGAAGATCTGCGACGCGCCCTGCTCGCGGTCGACCACGGCCAGCACGCGGACCACCTCGGCCTTGTACGACTCGGCGGCCTCGGCGGCGATCAGCGCGCTCTCGCCGCTGGTGATGACGTCGTCGAGGATGGCGACACGCTTGTGGCCGGCAAGGTTGCCCTCCACCTGGCCGCGCATGCCGTGGTCCTTGGACACCTTGCGGACCAGGAAGCCCTCGAGGGGCTTGCCGGCGTCGTGGCTCCACCACATGAGGCCCGCCACCAGGGGGTCGGCGCCGAGTGTCAGCCCGCCCACGGCCGTGACCTGCTCGCGCTCGAGCTGCTCCCAGAACAGCTTGGCGATCAGCTTGAGCCCGTCGGGGTGGAGGCTAGTCTTCCGCACATCGATGTAGTAGTTGGAGGTGGCTCCGGAGCTCAGGACGAACTCGCCGAAGCGCATGGAACGATCGAGGAGCATCTGGCGCAGGCGGTCTCGTTCTGTGATGGCCATGGTCTCCGCGGGTATTCGAAGGGGTGGGGATCTTTGGACGGGATGGGAGCCCGGTAGGTCACCGGACGTACACACCAAGTCTGTGCGGCGCGGAAGCGGGCGTCAAGGTCGGTGAACGCTGGCGGTGCGTGCACGGTGTAGTTACCATCGTTGGACCGCGCGACCCGCAATGCGGGTGCCCCTTCCCGCGGCGGACCCGGCCCCACCGCATGCGCTCGACCTCCACGCTCCACATCTCCGTATTTCTGCTGGGCCTCGCGGGACTCGCGGGACCGCCGCTCGCGCTTGCCCCGGTGGCGCGTGCGGCCGCGCTCCGCCTCCCGGTCTGGACGCCGGGCTCGAACGTCGCCGCGCCCTACTTCCGGGGCGACGTGCTCGAGCTGCAACTGACTGCCGGGGCAGCAAGGGTGGTGCTCCCGCGCGGGGCGGGGCCCACCCGGGCGGTCCCCATGGGGCGATTGGGGTTACCGGCCGTGGACGCGGTGGCGGCGTCAGTTGGCGCGGTGGCGTTCGAGCCGGAGTTCAGGTCCGAGGCGCCGCCGGCGCCGGGCGACGGGCCCGACTTCACTGCGTTCCAACTCGTACATTTGGCGCCGGGTACGGACCTGGCGGCAGCGCTCGATCGCTTCCGTGCACTCCCCGAGGTGGCGAGCGCCGACCCGATCGCGGTGCTCCCGGTCTCTTCGCTCCCCAACGACTCGCTGGCGCTCGCCACCTACTGGCTCGAGAACCCGCGGCACGATCGCGCCGACATCCACGCGCCGGAGGCCTGGCAGGTGAACGCGGGCGACACGTCGATCGTGGTCGGCATCATCGACACGGGCGTGGTGCCGTACCACCCGGACCTGGGCGGCCGCGGCGGCGAGCGCGGGAACATGTGGATCAACTGGGCGGAGAAGGCGGGGCAGCCGGGCGTGGACGACGACGGGAATGGCTACGTGGACGACGTCGCCGGCTGGGATTTCGTTCAGACCGCCTCGGCTGGTTTCGCGGGAGAGGACGGGCACGACGAGGACAACGATCCCAACGACTACGGCGGCCACGGCACCGCGGTGGCGGGGATCGTGGGCGCGATCGCGGGGAACGGCATCGGCCTCGCCGGCGTGGTGCCGAACGTGCGCATGATGGCGCTGCGCATCGGCTGGGCCATCGATGGATCGAGCCCGGGCGGGATCGTGGACATGTCCTACGCGGCGGCGGCGATCCGCTACGCGACACGCATGGGCTGCGCGGTCGTCAACTGCTCGTGGCAGACGGTGAACACGGGTGGGCTCGATGCGGCGGTGACCGCGGCGACACGTGCGGGCATGGTGGTGGTGAATGCGTCGGGGAACGACGGCACGACGCTCACCTACCTCGGGCAACGTGACGACGTGATCGCGGTCTCGGGCACCGATTCGCTCGACGTGGTGTGGAACCGGGCCGTCGTCGGGCCGTGGGTCGACCTCTCGGCGTCGGCCTTTGGCATGGTCTCGACCATGCTCCAGCACCTGTCGCTCAGCGACAGCCTGCTCGGGCGCACGCCGGTGTATCGCGGGTTCCTGAACGGCACGTCGTTCGCATCGCCTCAAGTCGCGGGTGCGGTGGCGCTGCTCCAGGCTCAGCGGAAAGCCTACGGCGAGCACCCGCTCACCCCGGCAGGCGCGCTGCTGCGGCTGCGCGAGACCACGGACAACATCGATGCGCTCCAGATGCCCGGCCTGACCGGCTACGGCACCGGACGACTGAACGTCTACCGCGCGCTCACCGATCCGCCGCGCTCGCTCGCGGTGCGCGGGCGGGCCCGTTCCATCGGCGCCCCGGCAGTGGTTCAGTACACGGACGGCCGCACGCTCGTCGCCTACGCGATGAGCGATCGCTCGCTCGTGGCCTACGACGGCGTGAGCGGCGACACGGCATGGGTGCGACCGCTGCCGGCGACGCCGGTCGCGAACATCGCGGCCGTGGACCAGCCTCTGCCGCTGGGGCCGGTGATCGTGGTCGCCACCGGCTCGGGCACGGTGTTCATGTTCCGCGACGACGGCACGCCGGCGGCCCACTGGCCGGTCACGGCGCAGGCGGGGCTCAACCTGAATGCCGGCGTGGCGATCGCCGACGTCGACGGCGATGGCGTGCCCGAGGTCGTGGCGGGCGCGGGCACGCTGTCCACGGGGAGGCTCTGGGTGTGGCACTTGAACGGCACCCTGCTCACGGGCTTTCCCTTCAGTTCAGGCGTGCCGGGGATGTCGGCGTTGGCCCTTGGCGACGTGGACGGCACGCCCGGGGCGGAGATCGCGTGGACGGATGGGTCGGGTGCGGTGCACCTCATGACCCGCAGCGGCTTCGAGCCGTCGGGATTCCCCACCGGGCCGGCGAGCGCGGCGCGTGCGCCGGTGATCGTGCGGCTCGGCCACGCGGGCGCACCGGTCGCGGTGGTGGAGGCGTCCGCTGGAAACCTGGTGGCGTACGACTCCACCGGCACCGCTCTTTTCAATGTGGGCGTCGCGGGCACGCCGACGCAGGACCCCGTGCTCGCCGACCTGGATGCGGACGGCGCCGACGAGATCGTGCTCCCGCTCTCGCCGCCCACGGCGATCGCGGCGTTCGATTCGAGCGGGGCTCCAACCGCGATCGCGGGCTGGCCGCGCCCGACGTTCGCGGGCCCGCAGGGGCCGCTCGTCGTGGGCCCGCTCACGCTGGGCCACGGGCCGTGCGTGATGTACGGGCAGGCCGGCGGCCTGGTGGCGTTCGACGAGAACGGCGACTCGCTCACGACGTTCCCCAAGCCGGGCGGCGCGGGCCAGTCGCCGAGCCTCGCGGACCTGGACGGCGACGGCGCCACCGAGATCGCCGCGGGAACGGCGTCCGCCGACTCGAACGTCTACACGTACGACGCGGGCGGAGGCACGTGGTCCGTGGGGCTCGCGCGCTGGCCGACGGCGCGCGGCGACATGGGACGCACGGCGAGCCACGCCGCGGGCACGCCGCCGCCGCTCGTCGCCGACCGCATCCGGCCGGCGCGGGTCACGGACCTGCTCGCGACCGCGGTGGACGCAGCGAGGGCGGTCGTCACGTTCACGCTCACCGGGGACGACAGCCTCGCCGGCGGGCCGGTTCGCGCCGAGCTCCGGCGCGCGCGAGGCCCGCTCGACAACCAGAACTTCACCACCGCCACGGTCGTCGACACGCTGGTGGGCCAGCCGGGCACGGACATGATCGTGTTCGACGGCCCGCTGCCCACGGGTCCGGCCTGGTGGTATGCGGCGCGAGTCTTCGACGAGGAAGGCAACGGCAGCGCGGTCTCGAACACCGACTCGGCGTCGTTCGCCGGCATCACCACTGGGGTGATCACCGACCTGCGCACCGTCGCGCTCACCGAGACCACGGCGACGCTGGCGTGGACCGTGGTCGGCGACGCGCTCGGCAGCCGACCCCTCGGCTACAGGGTATCCGGCTCCACGGAGCCGCTCGACGACACGAACGTGGACGCAGCGCCCCTGCAGTTGAATCGGTTCGGGAGCAACCCGGTGGGCGAGGCGGAGAGCACGCTCGTCGTGCCGCTCACGCCCGGCCGCCGCTGGAGGTTCGCGGTGCGTGGCCTGCACCTCCTGGGCCTGAGCGGGATCTCCAACATCACCGAGGCGGTGACACCGGTCGGTGGCGCGCTCCAGGGACATGCCGGCATGGCGGTGGCGGCGAGGCCCCAGCCCGCGGCCACCTCGGTGACCATCGACTGGCAGGGCGACGCGAGCGGCACGGTGCCACAGTACCTCGAGGTCTACGACGTCAACGGCCGGGAGCGCCGCCGCATCGCGCTCGGCACCGAGCCGGGCGGCTCCTACAATTGGGACGGCCGGGATGGAGAGAGTCGTCTCCTCCCGGCCGGTCTCTACTTCATCCGCCTCGTCAGCGGGGCGCGCCATGCGGGTTCTCGCGTGGTGTTCGTCCGTTGAACCGCGCCTCCGTGACGGGCTGATTCGTTCTCAGAACCCGCTGTCGGTACCCTTGCCACCGTCGCCGGGGACGGGCTGGCCGTCCCAGCCGTTACGGTCCACGCCCAGCGTCGACGTGAACGCGCTCGGGACGTTGTTGGTGCCGACGGCGCGAACACGGTAGTACTCCGTGGTCTCCGTACCCACCAACGGCAGGATGTAGTCCGACGTGCTCGCATCCACCGAGGCGACGAGCGTGGGCGAGCCGCCGGTCGAGGAGGTCGAGTAGATCTGGTAGCCCGCGACGTTCGCCGACGCGCTCAGGTCCCACACCAGCCAGTCACGGTTGATGTTGGAGTCCGTGCTCGAGTGCAGGTTCGTGGGCGCCTGCGGCGGTGACAGGTCGACGGGGGCCGTGGCCGACGTCGCACCCGAGTTGCAACCGACGAGCCAGATAGCCAGGGCGCTGACGGCGAGCGCGGCGAAGAGACGGCGATGCGACTTCACGATGGGCCTCCAGGTGAACGTTGGATCCGAGGTTGAGGACCTCCGAGCCAGTTGCCCGGAATCCGGTCAGCCGGCGGTCGGTCTGAGCAACCGCGGTGCCAGACTCGAAAGGACGCGAGGGGTGGCGCATGACCGATGCATTGACAGTGACTAAGCAAGTCGTGGGCGTACGCCCCCAGTGGGCGACTCGCCATGCCGGATGCGCGATGCAACGGCGCTATGTGAATGCCATTGCGAGGTGCTGGCGATCGGTCCCGTTGGTGGCTTTGACCCTCCTCGCAAGTGGTACTGCGCGCGCCGCTGAGAGCGGGGCCACTGCCGATGGCGTCGCGGCCGCGGGTGCGCTGCGCTGGCCGCTCGCGGGCGCACACCGCGAGCTGCGGGGCGGCTTCGGCGAGTCGCGTACGAACCGCTTCCACGCCGGGCTCGATCTCTCGACCGGGGGCCACGTGGGCGCGGAGGTGCTGGCGCCGGCCGCGGGAATCGTGGAGCGCGTGCGCGCCTCGGGCGTGGGCTACGGGCGCTCGCTCTACCTGCGCACGAACGACGGCCGGCTGCTCGTGTTCGGCCACCTCGACTCGTTCGCCGCCGACGTGGCGGCGTACGTCGACTCGGTGCAGCGCGCGACCGGCGACTACGAGCAGGACCTGTGGCCGCCGCTCGGACGCTTCCGCTTCGAGGCCGGCGCGCGCGTGGCCTGGAGCGGCCAGAGCGGCGCCGGGCCGCCGCACCTGCACGTGGAGGTGCGCCATGGCGACATGGCCATCAATCCATTGATCGCCGGGCTCGCGGTGCCGGACACGGTGCCACCGAAGCTCGAGCGGCTGATCCTCGAGCCGCTGGACGAGGCGTCGTGGGTGCACCGCCACGCGGGGCCGTTCTCGCTCACGCTGGGGACCCGCACCGCGCGCGACACGCTGCTGGTCGAGGGCCGCGTGCGGCTCACGCTGCTCGCGCGCGACGCCACGAACGACGCCAGGAACCTGCCCGTGCGCACCGTCGGCGCGCGCTGGAACGGCGGCTGGGTGGAGTGCGATCAGGACAGCCTGTCGTGGGCGGGCGAGATGCAGCAGTTCGGATGGCTCGTGGATCACGACCGCGTGCTGGGGAGCGACGGCGTCATCCTCGATGCGCCCGCCAACTTCCGGCCACGCTTCCTCACCAGCAGCAAGCCGACGAGCGAGGCGGTCGACCTGGTGAAGGTCGCCGCGGGCGATCCCGCGCGCGCGCTCGAGATCTACGCCCGCGACGCGGCGGGGAACAACGCCACGATGACGCTGTGGCTGCGTGGACCGCGCGCGAGCGAGCGGGGCCCCGACACCACCGCGGCGCCGCGGCCCAAGGCGGGCGCGGCGACGGCGTCCAAGCACCCGCCGGTCGCGGCCGACCCGCAGTGGTCGTTCGCGAGCCTGCCGGACCAGCGCGTGCGCGTGCGCGTCACGCACACGCCGCCGGGGCTCGCCGGCGTGCGCATCGAGCGCGGCGGCAGCAACGCCAACGCCATGGGTGCGTCGGCGACGTGGGACGGGGGTACCCATCCGAAGGATGGGTCCGGCTGGACTGCGGTGCTGGACGTCAACGGCACACCCGACACGGACGGCTTCTGGATCAAGGGCCGCGCCACCGACGGCAAGCCGTGGTGGCATCGGGGCGCCTACGCGCTCTGGCCCTCGTCGACGCCGATGGTGACGCGCATCGAGGACTGGGCGTGGTTCGACATCGACCCGCAGTCGGCCTACGAGTCCGGCGTCACCATGGTGCGCACGGCGCACGTCGAGGGCCTGCCCGCTGGCGCCACCGGCGTGCGCGCCTCGTTCGTGGCCGAGCCCGCGAGCATGCCGCTCCGGAAGGCGGTCGCGGTGACGATCGTGCTGCCGGCGGGTCTCTCGCCCGCGCACACCGGCATCGCGCGCCGCGACGGCGAGACGGACGAGTGGGATTGGAGCGACGCGCGCTGGGATTCCTCCGCGCGCACGTTCACCACCACCACCTCGAGGCTCGGCCAGTTCGCGCTCGTTCGCGACAGCGCACCGCCGGCGGTGACGCCGCTCCCGGCGCCGTCGAAGGTCCCGGGCGGGCCGTATTCGACGTGGGCGCTCACCGCGCGCGCCGAAGACGAGATGAGCGGCGTGGCGGGGGACGAGAGCGGCTTCGAGGTCGACGGCAAGCGCGTGCCCACCGAGTGGGACGCGGAGAACCACGTGCTGCGCTGGCGGCCGCGCGTCGCGCCCGCGGCGGGCTCGCATCACTACCGACTGAGCGTGAGCGACCACGCCGGCAACCACACGGTCCGCAGCGGGACGTTTGTGTTAGCTTCGAAGTAGACCCCAACTCACGCGGCCTCGCATGAAGCATTCGGACTTCGTCCACCTCCACAACCACAGCGACTACTCGCTCCTCGACGGCGCCAGTCCGATCCCGGCCATGGTCCAGCGGGCGGCGGAGCTGGAGATGCCCGCGCTCGCGCTCACCGACCACGGTTCGATGTTCGGTGCGGTCGAGTTCTACCAGGAGGCGAGGAAGCGCGGCGTCAAGCCGATCGTGGGCATGGAGGCCTACGTCACGCGCGGTCGCATGGGCGATCGCATGCAGGGCGACACCGCGCACCACCTGGTGCTGCTCGCCCGCGACGAGCGCGGCTTCAAGAACCTGATGCGGCTCTCGAGCCTCGCCTATCTCGAGGGCTTCTACTACAAGCCGCGCCTCGACCACGACGTGCTCGCGCGGCACGCCGAGGGCCTCCTCGCCCTCTCCGCCTGCCCCAAGGGCGAGGTGGCGAGCGACCTGCTCGAGGACCGCGACGACGACGCGCTCCGCACCGCCGGCATGTACCGCGACATGTTCGGCGCCGACCACTATTTCCTCGAGATCCAGAACCACGGCATCGACATCGAGGCGAAGATCCGCGCCAAGGTGGCGGCGCTCTCGACCCGCACCGGCATCCCCATGGTGGCCACGAACGACTGCCACTACATGTCGCCCGACCACACCGAGGCGCAGGACGTCCTGATCTGCATCCAGACCGGGAAGCTCGTCACCGACGAGAAGCGCATGCGCGCCGTCTCCGGGCTCCACTTCCGCACACCCGCGGAGATGAAGGAGGCGTTCGGCGACCATCCGCAGGCGATCCTGAACACGCTCGCGGTGGCGGAGCGCTGCAACCTGCAGCTCGACTTCGGCAAGCCGCTGCTGCCCGCGTTCCCGCTGCCGCCAGGGGAGGAGGACGCCGAGAGCTACTTCCGGAAGCTCGCCTGGGGAGAGCTGGCCACGCGCTACCCCGGCCGGGTCACCGAGGCGCTGAAGGAGCGCTGCCAGTACGAGCTCGACGTGATCTGCAAGATGGGGTTCGCGTCCTACTTCCTGATCGTGCGCGACTTCATCCACTTCGCGAGGAGCCGCGGCATCGGCGTCGGCCCCGGTCGTGGCTCGGTGGCGGGCTCCCTGGTGGCGTACGCGCTGCGCATCACCGACATCGACCCGATCCGGCACCAGCTCATCTTCGAGCGCTTCCTGAATCCCGAGCGCGTCACCATGCCGGATATCGACATCGACTTCGACGATATCCGGCGCCCGGAGGTGATCGACTACGTGCGCCGGAAGTACGGCGAGCACAACGTCACCCAGATCATCACCTTCGGCACCATGGGTGCCAAGGGCGTGATCCGCGACGTGGGCCGCGTGCTGGGGCTGCCGGTCGCCGAGGTGGACCGCATCGCGAAGATGGTGCCGGACGGCTTGAACGTCACGCTCGAGCGTGCGCTGGAGCAGACGCCGGACTTGAAGACGCTGCCGGAGAAGGGACCGGTGTACGCCAAGCTCATGCGCAGCGCGCGCGTGCTCGAGGGCCTGGCGCGCCACGCCTCGGTTCACGCGGCCGGCGTGCTGATCACGCCCGGGCCGCTCACCGACTTCGTGCCGCTGTGCCGCCAGAAGGGCGACCTGGTCACCACGCAGTGGGACATGAAGTCGGTGGAGAAGGCGGGGCTCCTGAAGATGGACTTCCTCGGGCTCCGTACGCTCTCGGTGCTCCAGGAGTGCGTCGACCTGGTGAAGCTCCGGACCGGCGAGACGCTCGATCTCCAGCTGCTCCCCGAGGACGACGGCAAGGCGTTCCAGCTCTTCCAGGACGCCGAGACCGTGGCCATCTTCCAGTTCGAGTCCTCGGGCATGCGCGACTACCTGAAGAAGCTCAAGCCCACCGTGCTCGAGGACCTGACGGCGATGAACGCGCTCTACCGTCCGGGCCCGATGGAGAACATCCCGTACTTCATCGACTGCAAGCACGGCCGGCAGAGGGTGAAGTACGACCACGCCAAGCTCGAGCCGATCCTCGCCGCCACCTACGGCGTGTTCGTGTACCAGGAGCAGGTGATGGCCGCGGCGCACGAGCTGGCCGGCTTCAGCATGGCACAGGCCGACGAGCTGCGGCGCGCGATGGGGAAGAAGATCGTCGAGGAGATGGCGAAGAAGCGCGCGCAGTTCATCGAAGGCTGCGCGAAGACCTCGAGGATCGCGGAGAAGGTGGCAGACAAGATCTTCACCACCATGGAGAAATTCGCGGGTTACGGTTTTAACAAGTCTCACAGCGCCGCCTACGCGCTCGTCGCCTACCAGTGCGCGTGGCTCAAGGCGAACCATCCCGCCGAGTTCATGGCGGCGACGATGTCGAGCGAGATGGGGGACTCGAGCCGGCTGCTGACGCTGGTCGAGGAGTGCCGGCGGATGGGGCTGGGGCTCTTGCCGCCGGACGTCAACCGCTCGGCGTGGAAGTTCACGATCGAGGACGGGCAGATTCGCATCGGCCTCGGTGCCGTGCGCAACGTGGGCCAGGGCGCGGTGGAGGCGATCCTCGCCGCGCGCGCGGCGCACGGGCCGTTCGCGACGCTGTTCGACCTCGCGGCGAACGTCGCGCCCGGCGTCTTGAACAAGCGCGTCGTCGAGAGCCTCGTCGCCGCCGGCGCCGCCGACGCACTGGGCGCCCGCGAGCGGCTCTATGCTGGCGCGGGGTTCGCGCTCGAGCACGCCTCGGCGCAGCACCGCGAGCGCGAGAGCGGGCAGGCTTCCCTGTTCGGTGACGCCGACGCGTCGCCGGTGGCCACCGCGCCGCCGCTTCCCGACGCGGAACCGTGGACCAACCGCGAGCGCGGTGCGCGCGAGAAGGAGATGCTCGGGTTCTATTTCTCCGAGCACCCCCTCGAGCACCTGCGCGCCGAGATCGAGCGCGTGGCCACGCACGGCATCGCGCGCGCGCTGGAGCTGGGCGACGGCGCCGAGGTGCGCGTGGTGGCGCTCGTGGGCGAGGTCAAGCAGCTCACGACGCGAGCGGGCAAGCTCATGGGCATCGTCACGCTCGAAGACCTGACCGGGCGTGTCGAGTGCACGGTGTTCCCGGACGCCTACGAGCAGGCTCGCGAGACGCTCAAGGCCGACGCGGTGGTGATTGCCGCCGGGCGTGTCGAGGTGCGCGACGACCGCGGCGTGAAGCTGCTCCTGAACGAGATCAAGCCGTGGGAGGCCGCGAGCCATCAGTACCACGCGGTGCTCCACATCGAGGTCCGGGCGGAGGAGCTGACCGAGGAGCGCATCCTCGGCATGGACGAGGTACTCTCCGCCTATCCCGGCGAGTCGGACGTGGTGCTGCACATCGTCAAGCCGGACCACTCGCGCATGGCCATGCGCTCGCGCCGCTTCCGCGTGCGCGCGCACGACGGGCTCATCGCGGGGTTGAAGGAGCGCGTGCCGAGCTGCCGCGTGCGTTGGGCAAAGGGAGGGCCTTGACCCGTGACGGTGTGGCTCGAGTTCGAGAAGCCGGTGCTGGAGCTGGAGCAGAAGATCCAGGAGCTGCGCGAGCACGCGACGGAGCACGGCGTCGGCGCCGAGCGCGAGATCGCGGAGCTGGAGAAGAAGGCGGAGGGCATGCGCCGCGAGATCTACGCGCAGCTCACGCGCTACCAGCGCGTGCAGATCGCGCGGCACCCGAAGCGGCCGTACTCGCTCGACTACATCCATGCCTGCTTCTCCGGCTTCGACGAGCTGCACGGCGACCGCCACTTCGCCGACGACCCGGCGATCGTGGGTGGGCTCGCCTGGCTCGAGAAGCGCGCGGTGATGGTGATCGGCCAGCAGAAGGGGCGTGACACCAAGGAGAACCTGCTCCGGCGCTTCGGCATGCCGAACCCCGAGGGCTATCGGAAGGCGCTGCGGTTGATGCAGCTCGCGAACCGTTTCCACGTGCCCATCGTCACGCTCGTGGACACGCCCGGCGCCTATCCCGGCCTGGGCGCCGAGGAGCGCGGGCAGGCCGAAGCGATCGCCGTCAACCTGCGTGAAATGGCGACGTTCGAGGTGCCCATCCTCACCGTGGTGATCGGCGAGGGCGGCTCGGGCGGCGCGCTCGCGATCGCGGTCGCCGACCGCGTGCTCATGTTCGAGCACTCGGTCTACTCCGTGATCTCGCCCGAGGGCTGCGCCTCGATCCTGTGGCGCGACGGCAAGCAGGGGGCCAAGGCGGCGGAGGCGCTCCGGCTCGCCGCCCCCGACCTGGAAGCGCTGGACATCGTGGACGGCGTGCTGCCCGAGCCGCTGGGCGGGGCGCACCGCGACCCGGCCACGGCCGCGGCGACGCTCAAGGCGGCGTTGATAGAGAACCTCGACGCGCTCTCCGGTGTATCCGGACCGGAGCGGGTCAGGCTCCGCGCCGCGCGCTTCCGCCGGCTCGGCGTCTTCCGCGAGACCGCCGGCTGAGCGGCCCGACGCGCGACCCTGTGCTAGACTCGCTCAGGCCCTCCACGGTCGGTGGAGGGCTTGCCACTGTCTCCTGACGTCTGGATCTCCACGGCCGCCCGAGGAACCACATGGCGTTGAGCCCCGAGTTGCTGGCCATCCTGGTGTGCCCCGCATGCAAAGGCGATCTCACCTACGATAGCGGGGCGAACACGCTCACCTGTCCGGCCTGCCGGCTCCGCTACAAAGTGGTCGAGGACATCCCCGTGATGCTGGTCGACCAAGCCGAGAAGCTCTGATCCCTCAGTTGAGCCGTCCGCAAGTTCGTCTCCTCTCGACCCGGTCGCACCGCCAGGGGCGACGCCGCGCCGCGTGGCCCTGGCTCGCGGCGCTGCTGCTCGCCTCCCGCGCGCCGGTCGCGCACGGCGCGGCCGCCGACCGCGTCACGCTCGCGCCCGCGACGCCGGGAGGGGTGCGCTTCACGGTCACCGTGCCGGTGCCGAAGCTCGTGCCCGTCGACCCGGAGCGGGCCATCAACGCGCTCGAGCTCGAGGGCTACACCGCGAACGGCATGCCCGGCACGCCGGTGCTCCCGGCGCGCATCGTCACCGTCGCGGTGCCGCCGGTGGGCGATGTGCGCCTGACCGCCGCGGCGAGCGAGGCCGTGGCCCACGAGGGCGTCAACCTCGCCGCTTTCCCGGGATTCGACCGGAGCGGGAATACCGTGACCGCTCCGCGCCAGCTCGCAGCCTATGGAGTTGCCGGCAGTCCCACGCCGGTCGGGGCCCGGCTCCTGGACGTGACGTGGATGCGCAACCAGCGCGTCGCCCGGGTGTCGATCGAGCCCGTGGCCTACGAGCCGGCGGCGCGGCGGCTCACCGTGGCCGCGCGCGTGGACGTGGAGCTGGCGGTGTCCGCGATCGGCGCCGTGGGTCCGCCCGCGGAGCCCGACGATCCCTACGAGAACGTCTACCAGCTGGCGCTCGTCAACTACCAGCAGGGGATCGCCTGGCGGCGGCCGCGCACCGAGGCGCTCGGCCCGGCGGCACGGCGCCTGGTCACGCAGCTTGGAGCGCGCTCGGCGCAGATCTCGCCGCCCGACACCAGCGTCTACGTGGGCCGCACCTGGATCAAGATCTCCATCCAGAAGACCGGCTTCTACGCGGTCAACTTCTCTCGGCTCCGGAACCTGTCGCTGTTCGACGCCACGCCCGCGCCCTGGGACAGCCTTCGGCTCTTCACCTGGCCCGGCCGCACCGTGCTGCCCGAGGACAGCTATTGCGACTCGTGCGATTACCGCGAGGTCGCGATCGGCAAGGCACTCGACGTGAGCACGGACGTGGACCACCCGGCCGGCAACGGTCCGGCGGACGGCAAGTTCGCCGACAACAACGACACGTTCTACTTCTTCGGCCAGGGCCCCGATGGCTGGGAGACCGATTTCGACGACTCGCGGCCGGACACGAACTACATCGACCACCCCTACGAGCGAAGCAACTTCTACTACCTCACGGTGGCCACACCCACGAAGCCGGTGACCACGCAGGCCTATCCGGTTCCATTCCAACGCATCGGAGACGGCCCCGGCACGCAGCGCATGGTGAAGCCCCTGGGCGGCGAGACGCCCGCGACCACCGTGGCCGGGCGCGCCCACTACGAGCAGGACAACGAGTACTGGCCGGACGCGACGGCGGTCACCACCAGCTACACGTGGGAAAAGTGGTTCTGGCGCAGCCTCACCTCGGGGCAGAACTTTCCCGACAGCCACGACCTGCTGGATGCGGACACCACGAAGCCGGCGCGATTCCGGCTGCGCCAGTGGGGGCTCTCCGACAACCACTTCATCTTCAGCGGGCAGCCGTGCGACTTCAGCGTCGTCGACCACCTGCTCGACGTGTCGTTCAACTCGGTGACGTTCCCGACCCGCATCTGGGACGGACAGATCGCCCAGCGTGGGGCGGTGCAGACGTTCGACTCCACCGGCGTGTTCCTCAGGCGGCGCGGCAACCTGATGACCATGGCCGTGCCCACGATCCCGTTCGATCGCACCTGCCCCAACCGGCTCGATCGGAGCGGCCTCGCGTTCTACGAGATCTACTACGAGCGGCTGCTCCAGCCCGTGGACGACGCGATCGAGTTCCGCACCCACCCCGCCCCGGGAACTTTCCGCTACGACATCGGGCCGTTCCAGGACGCGCCGTCCGCGTTCGTGTTCGACATCACCGACCCGACGCACCCGGTGGGCCTCGACAGCTGCGTCACGAGCGGCACGGCCGGCGCCTACACGCTGAGCTTCGCGGACACCCAGTCGGTGTCGCACCGCTACGCGGTGGTGCCGGACCACGTCATCAGCCTCGACATCATCCCCGCCACCGCGGTCGCGGACGCGCCGTTCACGAGCAAGGACAACCTCCGCAGCAAGACGCTGGCGGCCGACTACCTCATCATCTACTTCGATGGCTTCAAGGACGCCGCCGACTCGCTCGCCGCGTGGCGCAAGGACCACTTGCCGCTGCTCGCGACGCTCGGGCCGTACATCGCGCTCACGGTGCCGATCTCGGCCATCTACGACCAGTTCTCCGGCGGCCGCACCGACCCGGGCGCGATCCGCAACTTCCTGCGCGCGGCCTCGGGCTGGTCGCGCCGCCCGCTGTACGTGATGTTCCTGGGGGACGCGGCGTTCGATTACAAGAACATCACCGGGCACGCCAACCCCGGCCAGCCCGGCTGCCTGCTGCCCACGTACGAGAACGGCTTCGACCCCAGCCCCGCGATCCTCCGCCAGTACTCGAGCGACGACTGGCTCGTGAACGTGGACGACCCGGTGGTCGTGATCCCGGACTACCTCACCGGTCGCATCCCGGCCGCCGACCCGGCCACGGCGCTCAGCGTGGTGACGCAGAAGGTGCTCGCCTACGAGCGCTCGGCGCCGTTCGGCGAGTTCCGGAACAGCCTGGTGCTCATGGCGGACGACGACGCCCAGGGCAACGATTGCGACGGGCTCGCTTGGACGCACGTCAGGCAGACGACCACGCTGGACCAGAACGACACGCCGCTCCACATGGACCGTGACTACGTCTACCTGCACACGTTCGAGAGTGGGCCCGGCAACACCAAGCCGGGGGCGCGCACGCAGCTGTTCAAGGACCTGAACACCGGCACCAGCCTGTTCAACTACGTCGGCCACGGCAGCCCGTTCAAGATGACCGACGAGGGCGTGTTCCTGGACACCGACGCCGGGACGCTCGCGAACGGCCTGCGCCAGTCGGTGCTGGTCTCGGCGTCGTGCGACGTGGGCAAGTTCGACGACCCGAGTGTCGCGAGCCTGGGCGAGCGCATCTTCACCTCGATCAACGGCGGCTGCATCTCGGTGATCTCGGCCACGGAGCAGGCGTTGAGCGGCGACAACTCGGCGCTGAACGGGCTCATCTACGAGGCGCTGTTCAACCGCAATGGGCTCACGGTGGGCGGCATCGTCCTGCCCGGCGCGGGCCAGTACCACGTTCCCGCGTCGGCTGCCCTGCTCTCGGGCAAGGTCCAGCTGACGAGCGTGAACAGCCAGAAATACCAGTTGATGGGTGACCCGGCGACACTCCTCAACCTGCCGCGGCTGTGGACCAACTTCACGCTCACCGACGCGGGTGGGACGCCGCTGACACAGCTCGCGCGCGGATCCACGGTGCATTTCACGGGTCAGGTCGTGGACCACCCGGGTGGCCCGCCGGTGGTCATGGACGGCGTGGCGAGCATCCTGATCGAGGATTCGGCGCCCACCAATACCACCCCCATCGCGTGCAACGGCGCGCAGTCGACCCCGTACCTGTTCAGCGCCGGTCCCATGTACCACGGCGACGTGACGCTCAAGGGCGGGCACTTCAGCGGCAGCTTCGTGGTGCCGCTGGACGCCAGCACCGGGACCCAGGGCCGCATCCGCGCCTACTTCAGCGGCCGCGAGCCCGCCGCCGCCGAGACCGACGGCGCCGGAGCGCAGAACGTCACCATCGCCCCGGGGCTCGCGGACTCCAGCGACATCGTGGGCCCGCGCATCACGCTGTCGTTCGTGGGCGGCTCGACCAGCGTGCGGCCCGATGCCACGCTGCAGATCAACCTCTTCGACGAGCACGGCATCATGACCACCGGGCACGCGCCGCAGAACTCGATCATCGTCACCGTGGACCAGAACACCACGTCGCGCGTGGACGTCACCCAGTCGTTCCGCTACGCCGCCGACTCCTACCAGACGGGGACGGCGAGCTTCCAGCTCCCCGGGCTCTCGGCGGGCGCGCACAATGTCTCGGTCCAGGCCGCGGACAACCTCGCCACCGGGCTCACCGCGGTCCAGCACCGCTCAAGCGCCTCGATCGACTTCCAGGTCGTGAGCACCCCGCCGCTCAAGGTGTCGCGCACGTTCATGTTCCCGAACCCGGTCCGCTCCGGCGGGTCGGGCGGAGGCGGCGTGTTCGTGGTCGACGCCCCCGGCGACTCGATCAACGTCCTGATCCGGGTGTACACGTCGGCCGGGAAGCTGATCCGTGTGCTGCGCCAGATGGGGGGCATCGGGCAGGTGCAGGTGCCCTGGGACGGCCTCGACGAGGAGGGGGACCGGCTGGCGCAGGGCACCTACCTCTATAAGGTATATGTGGGCGCACGCGAACCCGATGGCAGGACGAGCGCCCTGCAGAACGCCACCTCACAAGGCCGCTTCGTCGTGCTCTCTCCCTGACCCGAGGCCCGGCCGCCGGGGTCCCGGGAATCGGGATTCCGGAACCATGGGCTGACTGTCGGGGTAGTACCCCGGTCCGGTACCATGCCCGGTCGCCGTGTATCTCCCACCATTCAGGAGCCTCAACATGCGTCGTTCGTACACCATCGTCCTGGGCCTCGCGCTCGGACTCACCCTCGCGGCGACCGCGTTCGCGCAGGGGACAGGACGCTCTCTCGATATCCAGCCGGGCGCCCGTCAGAACGGCATGGGAGCGACCGGCGTCGCGATCGCGGATGACGCCACCGGCGTCACATGGTGGAATCCCGCCGGCCTCGGATTCGTCACCAAGTCGGCGATCGACCTCACGTACGCCCAGCTCGTACCCGGGCTCGCGAGCGACGTGAACTACAACTACGCCACGTTCGTGCACCCCACGTCCGGCTGGGGTGGCCTGGCGCTCGGCCTCGTGTTCCTGTCCTACGGCACCAGCGAGGGCACGGACCCGTTCGGCAACCCGACGGGCACGTTCACGTCGAACGAGGTCTCGCCCGCGCTCTACTACGGGACCAAGCTCCTGCCCGACCTCTCGGTGGGCGCGTCGCTCAAGTACATCCGCATCCAGCTCGCGCCGCAGTCGCTCTCCGGTGTCGGCAGTACGTTCGGCCTCGACCTGGCCGCGCTCTACCGCATCCCGGCGGCACGGCTCAACTTCGGCCTGAACGTACAGAACCTGGGGCCGAGCGTGACCTTCATCAACGAGGACGAGCGGAGCCCGCTGTCGCGCAATGTCAAGGCCGGCTTCGCCTGGGATGTCTACGACAAGGAGGGCTTCCGGCTCCTGGCCGCAGGCGACTTCGACCAGTCGCTGGTCACGAGCTCGTTCTACCAGCTCCATGGCGGCGTCGAGCTCAAGTACACGGACCAGATAGCCGGTCGGGTGGGGTACTACTATGACCCGCTCGGCCAGCTGGAAGGACTGACGTACGGACTGGGACTCGGGTGGAAGGGGCTGTCGCTGGATTTCGGCAGCATCCCTCAGGCCAAGGACTCCGGGCTCCCGAATGTCTCCAAGATCACCCTGGGCTATCGATTCTAGATCGCGCGTGAACCTTCGCCGGCGCTGCGCGTTCCTCCTCACCGTCCTCCTGATCCTCCCGGTCGCACCGGCCTCGAAGGCCCGTGCGGCCGATGTGCGCCCCGCGACCGCCGGCTCCACGCTCGAGGTGAAGCCCGCGGCCCCTGCCGAGGCCGTGCTCCGCGCGCAGCGCTCGGGCCGCCCGGCACGCGCGAAGGCGCTCACGCCCGCCGCGCGCGCGGCGCTGGAGGCGAGGCTCGCGCGCCAGCGGCTGTTCCGACCGCTGGAGGAGGAGCTCCACAGCCGCGCCGCGCGCGTGGGCGCCGGGCTCGATGCGAATCGCCGGCCGGGCTGGCGGCCGCCCGCGGCCGCGGCGAAGCGCCGGTTCGCTGCTGAGGGCATCACCGTGGCACCCGCGCCCATCGACACGGTGCGCGTGGCGTTCCTGCGCATCGACTTCCTCACCGACCGGGGCGGGAGTGCGTCCACGGGCGACGGCAAGTTCATCCTCGATCCGGGCGACACACTGGTGAACCCGGTGGACAAACCGCCGCACAACCGCGCGTTCTACCGCTCGCACGGTGAAGCGCTCGCGCGCTACTACGACGTCCAGTCCTACGGCAACGTGCGCGTCGAGGTGGACGTGTGGCCGGCGGAGCAGGACTCGGCCTATCACCTCACCGACCTGGCGGACCTCGGTCCGTGGCGCTTCGGGAACAGCATCTTCCGCGCCGCCGTGGACATGATGCACAAGTCCTTCTACGCCGCCGACTCGCAGGCCACGCGCAAGAGCCGGCCGATCCCGTGGAACAAGTACGACCGGTTCATGATCATCCACGCCGGGAGCGACCTGCAGAGCGACATCCGGAACGACTCGAAGGAGGACATCCCGTCGTTCACCATGTTCGTGGACGACACCGACCGGGTGATCTTCGCCGACACCACGCTGCGGCCGATCGACCGCTGCACGTTCGTCCCCGAGACCATCAACCAGGACCAGGCGTTCGGCGCACTGAACGGCGTCATCGCGCACGAGAACGGCCACAACTTCTTCGGCTTCGGCGACGTCTACGACATCGAGACGGCGCTGCCGGTGGTGGGGCTGTGGTCGCTCATGGACAGCGGGAACCTGGTGGGCGCGTTCGTGCGCGTCACGCCCGGGCAGTACCAGGAGGGCGACTCCGTGATCTTCGCCGTGGGCCTGCTGCCGCCGAGCGTGGATCCGTTCCAGCGCAACTTCATCCTCGACCAGGGGCTGCTCAACTTCCGCATGCCGGGCCCGGCGGACACGGCCGCGTTCCCGCTCATGGGCAGCCAGCGCCACAACGACTTCGTGAAGCTGGATCTCTCGAGCGACGAGTACCTGATCCTCGAGGACCGCTACCTGTTCCCGACGTCGGCCGTGCACCTGCAGTCGGACGACACCACGCACGTGGTGCTGGGTCCCAGGGATCCCGATCGGTTCGAGTACGACGCGCTGCTCCCGGGCGGCGGCATCCTCGCCTGGCACGTGGACGAGAGCGTGATCCCGTTCACCACGTCGCTCAGGACGAACCCGGACTTCGGCTTCAACACCAACCCGCGCCGCCTGGGGCTCCAGGTGTTGGAAGCGGACGGCCTCGACGACCTGGGCGACCTGGGCTCGCCCTACGCGATCGGCAGCGATCTCGATCCGTACCAGGCGCGCGTGGCGCCGAAACTCTCGGACACGACGATCCCGAACCTGCTCCCGAACCAGGGCACGCGACCGCACCTCGAGGTCGACTTCCTCGACAACATGAGCGACACGATGCACGTGCGCGTCACGCGTCAGTGGCAGCCGCAGGGCTGGCCGGTGGTCGCGAACTTCCCGCCGGGCGGGCCGGTGCTGCTCGCCACGGATCTGGACGGCGACGGCAAGCGAGACGTGGTGTGGGCCGGCGGCGATTCCATCGTCACTGACACCAGCCTCGCCGCACGCGCCGCGGTGCGTGATTCGGCGGCGCTGTTCTGCGTGCGCTTCGACGGGCACGGCATCGCCGGCGCCGACACGTTCGACTTCGCGCGCCTCGACCAGCGCCCGCGGCCGGAGGTGTCGGCGGTGGCGCTCGGCGTCCTGGGCAGCGTCGTCCTCGCGACGACGTACCACTACAGCCCGGCGGACGTCGTGGGGGGCAAACTCTGGGCAGTGGGCGGGAACGGCGCCGCCATTCCCGGTTTCCCGGTGGCGCTGCCGTCGCCGGCCAGCACGCCACCGCTCGCCATCGGCTCTTCGGGCGGCGCGTGGACCGCGGTGGTGGGTTGCGAGGACGGCAGCATCCGCGCCGTCGATCAGGCCGGCAACATCATTGCGACCAGCCCCGCGGTGGCTGCGGGAGGCGTGACCGGGAGGCTCGCCTACTGGAACGGGGTCGGCAGTCCATCGAGCGGATTCCTCGCCCTGGGAAGCGCCTCCGGCGCTGTAGTGGTGCTCGATGCCGCATCGCTCGCCCAGGTGGCGCGCTGGAGCGTGGCCCCGCCGGGCTCAGGCTTCGCGCCCGACTTCCTGTGGGCGGACCTGGGCGGGGCCGGGCCGAACACAAGCCCGATCTGTTCGGGGTACCCGGCGCTGTTCGCTCACAGCATCGACCGTGTCCACGCCTTCTGCGTCGGCTCTGCCAGCGAGCTCCCCGGCTGGGGCGCGCCGTTCGGCGACACGCTGGTGGCCGGCCTCGGCGCGGGTGATGCCGACGGCGACGGCTTCCCCGAGGTGCTGGTGCAGACGATCCACGGACGTCTCGCGTACCTGAACGCCAGCGGGCATCCCTCGCCCGGCTGGCCGCGGGCCGGCTCGCCCGAGCAGTTCGTCACCAACACGCCGCCGCTCGCCATGGACGTGACCGGCGACGGCCGCCCCGAGGTCGTGGCGCTCAATGCCAGCGGCGTGATCGCCGCGCTCGACGGCCAGGGCCACACGCCCGAGGGCTGGCCGCTCGCCACCGGCGTGGGCTGCGCGGGCACCACGGTCGCGACCGACCTGGACGGCGACGGGACGCCCGAGATCGTGGCGCCCGACCGGTTCAACAAGCTCTATGCCTATTCGGTGCCGGGCACGCTCACGCCGCCCGCCACCTCGTGGACCATGCTCGGTGGCGACGCCGGCCGCACATGCTCGCTCGCGTCGACCGCCACGAGCAGCCCGGGCGCACCCACGGCCGGTCCACTGGTCTCCGGCTCGTTCAAGGCCTACCCCAATCCCGCGCGCCGTAAGCCGGTCCAGTTCGCCTACCAGCTCACCGAGGACGCCTCGGTCGAGTTCGACATCCTGGACACGTCGGGCCACCAGGTCGCGCACTGGACGCGGAGCGGCCGGCGGAGCGACAACTACGAGACTTGGGACCCCTCGGGGGTGCCGGCGGGACTCTACGTCGCGCGCGTGCGATTCTCCGGCCCCGGAGGTTCGCGCACCGAGTCCGTCCCGCTGGGGATCCTGCGATGAGCTGTTGGAAGGGGACCGCCTGCCTGGTGATCGCGGGCGCGTTCGTGCCGTGCATGGCGCGATGCGCCGAGCCGCCGCGCCTGCTCGCCGAGCGCATCTCGGTCTCGCTCACCGAATCACCGGCGCCCGCGAAGCTCGCAGGACGTTCGCGCGATCCGTTCCTGCTCACGTCGGAGCTGGCTCCCGCGGTACTGCAGGGTGCGAAGGACGTGCCCGAGCTGTGGCTCGCCCAGCGCTCGATCGACCGCCAGTGGGGGCTGTCGGACGACAGCACGTACAAGACCGTCGACATCCCGGGCTACAAGTCGGAAGGCTGGGCGATGATGATGTCCGCCGTGGTCCCGGGCACGGGCCAGCTCTACGTGGGTGAGGCGAGCGGCTGGCTGTTCCTCGTTGCCGAGGTCGCCGGCTGGACCGGGCACTTCCTGGTGCACGATCGCGCCCGAGGCCTGAGCCACGACGCCGCCAACTACGTCGGCGATCCCACCGACAGCTCGTCGACGTGGTCGTTCGCGCGCTACACCGCCGCCACCGGCGGCGAGGCGACGCAGCTGGAGACGTTGTGGATGCACGACCGCGACGCGTTCTACCAGGCGCTCGCCACCGACGCGCAGTTCAAGGACGGCTTCAAGGGTCCGGACCAGGTGGCGACGTACAGCACCTACTCGGACATCCGCCAGTCCTCGCAGGATCGCTTCAAACAGGTGCACTACCTCGACGTGGCGCTGCTCCTGAACCACGTCGTGGCCGCGTTCGACGCGGTGCGCGCGGCACGGGCGCACAACGTGCCGCTGCAGAGGAACACGGACCTGAAGCTGGGCGGCGGTCTCAAGCACGGCCAGCCCGAGCTGCACGCGACGCTCACGAGGAGGTTCTGAGCGTGGCTTCCCTGCTTGCCGCGATGAGCCTGGGTTGCGCGCTGGCGGTTCCGGGCGCGCCCGCGGGGCCGACCGGATTCGAAATGACGTCGTTCGCGGCGACCTCGCCGGTGGTGACGTCGTCCGCGCCGCTCGACCTGGGCGACCACCCGATGGTGTCGCGACTCGTGCTCGCCACCGGCTCGATCACCGCGCCGCGTGAGCCGTCCAAGTCCAAGCCCAAGAAGCATGGCAAGGCGCAGGAGGGAGCACCCGTCGACGAGAACGCCGGCCTGGGGCCCGAGCGCGCGCAGATCCTGCTCCGCTCGCTCACGCTGCCGGGCTGGGGCCAGGCGACGCTGGGCCTCAATGGCAGTGCCAAGGTGTTCCTGGTGCTCGAGGCCGGGATCTGGGGCTCGTACATCGCGTTCCGCGTCCAGGAAGCACAGCGCACGGATTCCTACCTGCGCACGGCTCGGCTCGCGGCAGGCATCGACCTGAGCCAGCAGGACGACGAGTTCCGGCGCATCGTGGGCGCGTTCGCGAGCAGCGAGGAGTACAACCTGCTCGTGGTCACGCGCGATGCCGCGAACCTCTACCTCTCGGACCCGAACCACCAGGACCTCGCGAGCTACCGCGCCTACATCGAGCAGCACTCGCTGAAGGGTGACATGTCCTGGCAGTGGTCGGACGAGGGCTCGTTCGACCGCTACGGCAGCCAGCGGAAGTCGGCGCAGAAGGCGGGCCTGCGCTCCAACACGGCGCTGGCGCTCGCGGTCGCGAACCGGCTGGTGAGCGCGCTCCATGCCGCGCGCGCCGCGGGCCGCATGCACGCGGGAGCGCCCCAGGGCTGGCGTCTCGACCTGGATCCGGACCCGACCTCACCGGGAGCGTTCCGGGCAGCGCTCAGCACGAACTTCTGAGGTCCAACGTGCGCCTCTCCCGGGCGTTCGTGCTCGCCGCGGGGCTGCTCGCAGCCGCGGCGTTCGCGCGTGCGGGGACGACCCCCGACTCCACGCGCACGCCGGCCGCCGACAGCGCCGCAGCACCCACCGACACCGCCCACGCCGGCGTTGCACGCGGCTGGCGGCTCCGTGAGCTGTCGGCGATCGAGGGCGACGGCGCGCACCCGCTCGTGGAACCCGACGGCGTGCTCTCGGACGCGTTCGGCCACATCTGGGTGAGCGACGCATCGCTCCACAAGCTCCGGCGCTGGCGTGCGGACGGCGTGCCGCTGGACGAGACCGGCGCGCTCGGGAGCGAGCCGACGCAGTTCCGCCGCCCGGGCGCGCTCGCGCGCGTGGGCGCACTGGGCGTGGCCGTACTGGACGTCGAGAACCGCCGCGTCAGCACCTACGACCACAACCTGCGGCTGCTCTCGATCGCCGTGGACCTGGCGTCCACGGACCTCGAGTCGCGCGCCGGCAGCGTGCGGCCGCTCTCGCTCGCCTCGGACCGCGGCGGCGCGCTCTACGTGGTGGACGCGGAGCGCGATCGGATCCTGGTGTTCGACTACGCGGGAGCGTTCCAGCGCGAGGTGGGCGGCTACGGCGGACGCTCCGGCAGCTTCAGCGGCCTGACCGGCGTGGCGGTGACCGCTCGCGGTCGCATCGTCACCGTCGAACGCCCGCGCCCGCGCTCGAAGAAAGCGGATCCCAGCGACAGCACGCTCGCCCGCGCGCGCATCCAGTGGCTCGAGGCCGGTGGCCGCTTGATCGCTTCGGTGTGGTCGCCGCCGCTGGCGTCTGGCCCCTCGGAGCTGTCGGTGGCGGTGGCCGTGGATGCGATCGGGAGGGTGGCGATCGCTGGCGAGCGCTCGGGCGAGGTGTTCGTGCTCTCGCCCGAAGGCGCGCCGATCGCGCGCCTGACCGGGCTTTCCTCGCCGCGCGCGGTGGCGTTCGCGGACGACGGCACGTTGCTCGTGGCCGAGACGGGCGCCGCCCGCGTGCGCCGCTGGACGCTGGAGCCCGAGAGGACGGACTGAGCCGTGGGGCGTCGTACCCATTCGGTGGCCGCGGCGCTCGTCGCCTGCGTGTTCGCCGCGGCTGCCGGGCAGGCGCGTGCGGCACCCGCGGCCGACACGACGTCGCGCGCGCAACGCGATCCTTCCTGCACCGTGTTCCCGATCGTTCCCACGTCGGGCGCGGCGCTGATGCGGCTGCCACGAGGCTTCATCCGCGCCGGCAGTGACTCGGTGTGGAGCCGACAGGGCGGCTGGGTGCGAGATCGCGACTACCGGCTCGACCGACTGCGCGGCGACCTGCGACTGCTGCGCACCTGGGCGCCGGGCGAGACGCTGTGGGTGAGCGTGTGCGGGCTCCTCGCACCCCCCGGGCTCGAGTACTCGCGACAGGTGTACCAGCCCGCGCGTCCCGTGGGCGCGATCGACACCGGGGCCACCGCGGGTGCCGCGGGGGCCATGCCCGCGACCACGCGGCCCGCGACCGGGCGCGATCCCTCGACCGCGCCCAGCGGCTCGGCGCTCGCGGTCAACGGCAACAAGACGCTGGCGGTGGAGTTCGGCTCGGCGCAGGACGCAGCGTTGCGACAATCCCTGGACCTGTCGTTGAGCGGCCGTATCTCGCCGGGCGTGGAGATCACCGGTGTCTTGAGCGATCGCGACACGCCGCTCTCCGCGGCGGGCGCCACGCAGGACCTGCAGTCGCTCGACCGCGTGCTCGTGGAGGTGAAGGCGAAGGACGGCGCGGGCGCGCTCGGCGACATCCCGGTCACGCTCACGCGGAGCGAGTTCGGCCGGCTCGAGCGGCGCGTGCAGGGCGTGGCGGGCGAGTGGCACCCGGGCGATCTCTCGGTGCGCGCCGCGGCCGCGGGTGCGCAGGGCGAGTACAACCGCCTCCAGTTCGTGGGCGTGGACGGACTCCAGGGGCCCTACCAACTCACCGACCGCGACGGGAACGCCGGGATCACGATCGTGGCCGGGAGCGAGGTGGTGACCGTGGACGGCGCGCGCATGACGCGCGGCGAGGCCGCCGACTACGCCATCGACTACGACCGCGCCCGGGTCACGTTCTCCAATCGCCGTCCGATCTCGTCGGCGTCGCGCATCACCGTCGAGTACCAGTACGCGCTCACGCGCTTCCGCCGCAACCTGGCGATGTTCTCGAGCGAGTGGAAGCACGGCGGCTGGTCGTGGTACGCGCAGGGCATCACCGAGGGGGACGACGCGGGCCGGCCGCTCTCGGGCCCGCTGGACGCGACCGACCGCCTGCGGCTCTCGCAGTCCGGCGACTCGCTGGCGCTGGGCGTGGGCGTGACGCCGGGCGTCGGCGACTACGACAGCGTGCGCGTGGGCACGACGCTCCACTTCGCGTTCGCAGGGCTCGACTCGGGCGCGTTCGCGGTGCAGTTCGCGCGCGTCGGCGACGGCGTCGGCGATTACGCCGACTCGGGCGTGGTGGGCGGACGCACGGTCTACCACTACGTGGGGCCGCGGCTCGGGGCGTTCCAGGTCGGCCGCTCGCTGCCGGCGCCGATGACGCAGCGGCTCGCGGCGGTGGGCACCTCGCTCGCCGCGGGCGCGATGCGGCTCGACGTCGAGGGCGCGGGCTCGTTCCTGGACAAGAACACGCTCTCCGCGCTCGACGACGGCGACGACCTGGGCGGGGCCGGTCGCGCGCTGCTCTCGAGCGAGGGCCGGCTCGGGATCGTGCCGGGTCGCGCCGGGATCGCTGCGGGTTTCCGCGCCGTGGACAAGCGCTTCTCGCCGTTCTCGCGACTCGAGCAGCCGTTCGCGGAGGAGGACTGGGGCTTGCCCGCGGGCTCGGATCTCGAGCACCAGCGCCGCGCCGATGCCAGCGCGTGGTGGCGGCTCTCGACGGGAAACGAGGTCAAGGCCGAGGTGGCGCACCTCACCTTGCCCGACGGCTTCCGCGGCATTCGCCAGCGCGCGGACGCGCAGCTCCAGGCGGCCGGCTTCGCGGTGCAGGGCGCGTGGCTCCAGGCGGACGGCACCTCGTCCGAGTTCGCGTTCCCGGACGGCGGTCGCACGCGTGCGGTGGGGAGCGTGCTCTGGCGCGGCGGCTGGCTCTCGCCCTCGCTCCGCGGCGACGACGATCGCCGCCGCACCCCGAGCGATACGGCGACCATCGAGAACAGCGTGCGCTCGCTGGACGCGGACCTGGCGAGCGGGAGCCGCGTGCCGTTCCGCTTCGCCGTCGGCGCCGGCGTGCGCCGGGACGCGCGCGACGCCGGGCGCACGTCCACGAGCGCGCGCGCCAACACGTTGCGCGCCGAGCTGGAGACGCCGGCCACCGCTCCGGTCGGCGCGTCGCTCTCGGCGCAGCGGCAGGACACGCGCGACGAACAGAGCGGGGTCAAGGTGCGGCACGACCTCGCGAGCACGCGGCTCCGCGCGGAGTGGAAGCCGGCCGGGCTCTCGGGAGCACTCCAGGTGGAGCGCACGGGCGAGGCCGAGAACCAGCGCCTGCGAAAGCTCACGTTCGTGGGCAACGGCCTCGGCAGCTTCGATTCGACGGGCAACTTCGTCGGCTCCGGCGACTACGCGCTCGTGCTCGTGGTCAGCCCGGACCTTCAGCGCTTCGCGCGCACCGCCACCAGCGCGCGGGCCGCGTGGGCATTCGGCGCTTCCGAGTCGTGGCGTGGCTCGCACGTGGAGTTCACGCTCGAGGACGAGGCGCGCCGCCTGGGCGACGGGCGGCTCGCGGACGTCTTCCTCTCCACCGGCCTCGCCCTCGTGGACACCTCGCTCTCGCTCGGCACCATCGTGCAGCGGATCGAGACCGAGCTGGCGCCGGGCTCGCGCGTCGCCGCGTTCCGCGCGCGCGCCGAGCGGCACGTGTCCGCCGACCGCACGGTGGCAAACTTCTCGCAGACGACCGACCAGAGGACGGGCACGCTGCGCTGGCGCACGCGCCCGAGCCCGGGAACGAGCACCGAGGTGGAGGGCAGGATCGACTGGCAGCGCGCCGAGCAGCAGATCACCGGGGGCGCGAGCTTCGGGCGCACGTTGATCAACGAGGGCGGCACCGCGCAGTTCATCTGGCAGCCGAGCGGCGGCCTGCGGCTCGTGGGCGCGATGGAGGCGTCGTGGTCGCGGCCCATCAACCAGCCGGAGTTCACACGCACGGTACGCGTGGGACCCGACGCCGGCGTGAGCGTGGGCCGCGGCGGGCGCGTCGAGCTGACGGTGAGGCGCGCGTTCATCACCGGCCCGCCGGTGCTCGGGCTGCTGCCGAGCGCCGACCCCGCGGGTGCCGCGCGCTGGGATGGCACGGCGCGGTTCGACTGGCGGCTGCACGAGACCACGACGCTGGGCGTGAGCTCCACGGTCAGGGAGCGACCGGGGCATCGCACGGTCACGACCGGCCGCGCCGAGGTGAGGGCCTTCTTCTGATGATGCGCGCACTGCGGACGATGGTCGTCACCGGGATGGCGGTGCTGGCGCTCGTGCCCGCGTCGCGAGCCGCCAACACGCGGCTCGAGCTCCAGGGCTGGCCGCTCTCCGTGCGCGACGCGGAGGGCTGGTTCGCCGCCGCGCTGCGCGCGCCCGGGGACAGCCTCGCGCTCGCCTCGGCGCTCGCGCGCGCCGAGGGGCGGCTCCAGTCCTCGGGCTGGCTCGATGCGCGCCTCACCGCGCGCTGGGCAGCGGATAGCACCCGGCTCCTGCTCACCGCGGAGAGCGGTGAGCGCTATCGCTGGGGCGCGCTCTCGCTCGTGGTGCCGCCCGACGATTCAACGCGGCTCTCGGGCCTGCTCCACTGGCCCAAGGGCGAGCCCGCCGATCCCGCCCAGCTCACCACCGTGGTCGAGCGCGCGCTCACCGCGGCCGAGTCCCGGGGCCACGCCTGGGCGCAGCTCGCGGTGACCGGCTGGGATCCGGATTCGGGCGTGGTCCACGTGCGGCTCTCGGGCGTGCTCGGCCCCGCGGTGACGATCAGCGCCGTGCGCATCGACGGCTTGAAGGTCACCCGCAGCGACGTGGCAGGGCGCGCACTCGGTAAGTTCACGAACCAGACGTATGATCCCGTGGCCGCCCGGGGCGGGGCCGCGCGGCTCGCACAGCTCGGCGTGTTCTCGCGCGCGGAGTACACCGGGCTCGAGGGCGGGACCCAGTGGCAGACCGGCACGCTCACCTACAAGGTGGAGGAGCCCCGCTACAATCGCTTCGAGGGTGCGGCGGGCGTGCAGAGCGACAAGAGCATCGTCGGGCTCGCGAACCTGCAGATGGGGAACCTGCTCGGCACCGCGCGCGCGATGTCGCTCGGGTGGCAGTCGCGGGGCGCGGGGCGGTCCGATTTCCGCGCCGACTACACGGAGCCGTTCGTGTTCGGCCTGCCGTTCCGCTTCGAGGCGGCGCTGCACCAGGAGCTGCAGGACTCCACGTACACGAGGACGCGCTGGGGTGCGAAGCTGGGCTACGCGCTGGGAACGGGGGATCGCATCGATATCGGCCTGGAGCAGGAGCACGTGGTGCAGCCGCGCGGGGCGGTGAGCAACGCCGATCTCCAGAACACCGTGTTCTCGTACGAACGCGACAGCCGCGACGACCTCATCTCGCCGCGGCGCGGCTCGCGCGTGCAGACCACCGGCACCGGTGTGTTCAAGACCGAGACGCTGCGCCCCCTGACCCCGGGAGCGGGCGAGCAGACGCAGCACTCGAACGCCGGCGTCGCCGACGCGCGCGCCGAGATGCACCGCCGCGTGCGGCCGTCGACGGGCCTGGCGCTCGAGCTCTGGGGCAACGGCCGGTTCTCGAGCCAGCGCGTGCTCTCCGAGTACGAGCGCACGCCCGTGGGCGGTGCGGTCACGCTCCGCGGCCATGACGAGGAGGAGTTCCGCGTCGACCGCGTGGCGCTGTCGCGGCTCGAGTACCGCTGGTTCCCGAGTGCTTCCGGCGAGCGCGTGTCCGTGTTCTGGGACCACGCGCTCATGTTCACGCGCGAGGCGGTCACCGATTCCGCGGGCAACGTCCTCGGCGACCGCGGCCACACGCAGAACGCGGACGGCGTCGGCGTCGGCCTGAGGCTCCGCGCCGCCGGCGGGTTGGTGGACGTGGACTACGGCCTCGCGCCCGGCCGCGGCTTCCTCGACGGCCGTATCCACCTGCGCCTCGTGAGCGTGTTCTGATGAGCCTCGCCACCCGCGTCGAGCGCGCGTTTCTCGAGGGCGGCGCGCTCGCGCGCGCCTGGCCTCGATGGGAGGAGCGCCCGGGACAACGCGCGTTCGCGATCGAGGTGGCGCAGGCGATCGAGCGCGGCGGCGTGTTGCTCGCCGAGGCGCCCACCGGCGTCGGCAAGTCGCTCGCCTACCTGCTCCCGGCCGCCCTGCACGCTGTGGAGCATGACGAGCGCGTGGTGGTGGCGACCGCCACGCGCTCGCTCCAGGACCAGCTCTACGAGCGCGACGTTCCCGCCCTGCTCGAGGCCCTGGGGCTCGAGCTGCCGTTCGCGGTCTTGAAGGGCAAGCAGAACTACCTGTGCCCGCGCGCGCTCGAGCTGGAGGCGCCAGGGGAGGAGGGCGGGGAGGCGGACGAGGACGAGGATACGTTCGCGGACCTGCTCGCGCCGAGGGCTAGGGCAGCGCACGCACTCGAGCACGAGCTCCTGGAGTCGCTGCGAGAGTGGGCGGCGCGCGACCCCTCCGGCGACCTCGATCGCTTCGACGCGTTCGACGGCGACGCGTTCCGGCGGCTGCGCGCGCGTGTCGCCACCGATCCGGCCGCGTGCACGGCGGCCACCTGCCGGCGCGGGCGCGAGTGCTTCTGGCTGCGTGCGCGGCGCCGTGCCGCCGAGGCGCGGCTCGTGATCGTGAACCACGCCCTGCTCGCGCGCGCCGCCGACGCCGACGGGCTCCTGCCGCCTTACGACGTGCTGGTCGTGGACGAGGCGCACCGTTTGGAGAGCGTCCTCAGTTCCCAACTCGAGCGCGCCGTCTCACGCCATCGCATCGAAGAGCTCCTGCGCCTCACCGGCACGTTCGCCGGCGGCCGGCGCGGCACCGGGCTGCTCTCGCGCGTGCGCTCGTTCGTGCTGCCGCTCCTGGACGGTGCGCCCGCGCGCGAGCGGCTGACCAGCGATCTCCAGCGCCTCGATGCGCGCTCCGACGCCGTCCGCACCGATGCCGACGCGCTGTTCACACGGCTCGCCGTCGCCGCGACCGCGCGCGCACCCCACGCACCGTGGTCCGGCGGCTACGCGCGGCGCGTGCGCCATCGCGACATGGAGGGACTGCTCGGGCGCGACCTCCAACCGCTCGAGGTGGTGCTGGAGCACGCCAGGACGTTCGCCGACGTGCTCCGCCGCGCCGCCACCGGCGTGCAGCTCGCCACCGGGAACGGCGACCTGCAGACCGAACTCATCGGCGAGCTGGAGACGGTGAGCGCGCGCTGGATGGGCGTCCACGACGACCTCTCCGCACTCGCCGACGCCGGCGATCGTGACTGGGCGTACTGGCGGTCGCAGGGCGTGCAGTCGCGCGTCGCCGAACTCCACGGCGCGCCGATCTGGGTGGGGGAGCAGGCGCGGCGCCTGGTCTCGGCAGGTCCGCGCGCCGCCATCCTCACCAGCGCCACGCTCTCCGCGGGCGGCGATTTCACGTGGGCGGCCGATCGGCTCGGGCTGGGGGAGGCCTACCGCGCGCCCTACGCGAGCCTCACCGTTCCGAGCCCGTTCCCGCTCGCACGGCAGATGCGCAGCTACGTGCTCTCGCCTGCGAACGAGCGCGACGAGGCGGAAACGATCGCCGTCGCCGTGGCGGAGCTGTCGCGCATCGCCCGCAGGAACACGCTCGTGCTCTTCACCGCGCACGAGCGGCTGCGTCGCGCGCACGCGCGACTGCGCACGCTCCTGCCTCCGGGTCTGCCGCTGCTCGCGCAGGACCGCGACGGCACCGCCGGCCGGCTCGCGGAGCGCTTCCGCGGCGAGCGCGGCGCGGTCTTGCTCGGCGTCCAGAGCCTGTGGGAAGGTGTCGACTTCCCGGGTGAGGCGCTGGAGGTGCTGGTGGTGGCGAGGCTGCCGTTCTCCGTGCCCGACGACCCCGT
>Ga0070688_100000083_pt1 | contig 47451 bp, 66 predicted proteins | sample KBSS13HmetaG_FD_64679 | JGI IMG/M metagenome (GOLD analysis project Ga0070688, IMG submission 64679) | Switchgrass rhizosphere microbial communities from Kellogg Biological Station, Michigan, USA - KBS S1-3H metaG | ecosystem: Host-associated > Plants > Roots > Rhizosphere ...
TGATGTCGAGAAATAGTTGCTATTGGCTTGGAAACATGCGGCGTAGTAAACCGATGTCGTGCTCGAAGCATTGACCGGATCGTCCCAAGCCCAGTATTTCCAGCCCAGGCCGCACGCGAAGGCCACTGAGGCCGTCTCCAGCGCTTGCGCAGTCGTGATTGAGCCGGAAGCCGCGTTCTGATTGGCCGGGCCGAACTCGCCAATCGCATATGGGACGTTATTTGCCACGGCTGCCGTGTTCATTGCCTGCGCCACAGCCGCAAGCGCACCGGCGGGATATGACCCGTAGGTGTGAAGTTCGACCATGATGTTTTGCTGTGGGTCGGCCGCTTTGATCGCCGCCGCGTGGTTGATGATCGTCCACCCACGTCCGGCAGCCGGCGCATCCTGACCACTGCCCGGTGCGTCCAGCACAATTGTTCCAAGATAGCCGGCCGTGCGCAGCATCCCCACCATCGTGATGCAGGTATCGCGCCAGGTGACATCGGTCATCGTGGTGCTAGCCGCCGTCTGACTGACATCCACGGTATAAGTGCCGTTCGCGCCGGTACCTGTGAGGAACGCGGTCACGGTGCAAGGTGTAACGCCTGAACCATTGATCTTCTGGCCGATATAGACGCTGGCCGAGCTAGACGGTACGGTCATCGTGGTGCCAGAGATCGACGCTGTGTAGGTGCCCGCAGAGGCCCCCCACTCATTGATGATATTGAGTAGCATCCACCGCTCATAGGAGCCGAAGTTCGCGTAGTTGTCGACCCATACCTGAGCCGCAGCGATGGCAAAGTCCGGAGCCTTTTGCCCGGTCGTACCGTTGCTATAGACAACATTTTGCGGCGTGCCGATGCTGTTTGAGGTACTGGTGGTGTACGTGCCCTCTTTGCCGGGGATGCCGCTCGAATTCGTGTTGGTCAACTGCGCTTTGATGACTGTGGTCGACGACACGCCCGTCGATATGAAGCCACCGCCAGCGCCTGAACTGAATGATGGGGCGCAACCGATCACGCCCGAGTTCATCGTCGTGACGGTCATCGTCGTGCCCGAGAACGTCGCCTCGAAGTTCGCGCGCACGTAGGGGATCACCAATTGCGGCACGACATGATTGCTGATCATCGCGTCGATCAATGGCTGATTGACCGTCGCCCAGTTCTGGGACGTGTCAGTGAAAAGCCGGTGGATGTTGCCTCCGGCGTTGAACAGGCCCGAGTCATTGCCCGGCCGGTTGCAATCCCAGTGCAGGCGGTTCGGGCCGCGCCCGTCAAAGCGGTTGCCGTTGGCGTCGTACAGAGCGCCGTTCTTAGTGAAGAACCCAACACCCGTGCTCGTGCCTGGCCGCGTCGCAGTTGCCGGCTTGGCCGCGACCTGATCGATGCATGCGGCCGATGCGAGCGATAGGTATGAATAGACGTTGCTGCTGAACTGCGAGCCGCCCAGCAGTGTCGGATCACCGAAATTGCTCGTGCCACCCGTATAGGTGCCCGGCGCGACCGTCGTTTCGATGTAGAAGGTCGGGTTCGGCCCGTTCGGGCAGACGAGCCGCATCACACTGACGGTCAATACCGTGATCGTCGTAGCCTCGGTGGCAACGAAGTTTGTGCCGGATGTCGGCGACGACTTCGTAAGCACGCCGGTTTGCGAGATGACCTGGCCTGTCGCCGAGAACTCCTGGCTCCGGAACGTGCCGAACGGCGTCGTCACGGCCACGCTGGCAAAGCCGCCGACGTCAGTGGCACCACCGCGCGGACTGGTCAGGCTGGGTGTGTAGGTGGCGCCCGTGGCGCCCGGAATGAGTGTCGGGCCTGATCCTGTGTTCCAGTACCACTGTTGGCTGATGATCGAGCCGCTGTAGCCCGGGATCGTGTAGTTCAGCGGCTGGTCGATGACGGGGTTGGCCAAAATCAGCGGTGTAAGTGTCAACCCGACCGAAAGGGTGCTGACGATCCGATTGAAGACGGACGGGAAAAATGGCCCCATGACTAGAAACTCGCCCCGCGCTCAATAGCACCAGCATCCGGGGTTCCGCTAACGGCATGCGCGAAGAAGTCAAACGGCCGACTAATGAGTGTTGTCGTTCCGAAGTTGATAGCAAATGATCCGGATGCGGGCGTAAAGTCATGCGATGTGGGTGCTGTCAGTCCTGGGTCGTGATAAGTACCATAGGTAGCCGATACGCTAGACAGGTTTCCTGCGTAATCAAAGAAGATGTTGTTGGAGAAACTATCCGGGCCAACGTCAGCGATGACGAACGAGTAACCTGCGGCAGTCCCGGCCTTTTGCATGTAGATGTTGTTTCGATGGTCAGTCGAACCGCCAGGGTTGCCACCTTCATTCCACCATGCTGAGCGCGTGCCAACGACCTGTGCGAATCCATAGATCGTATTGTTGGCACTGCTAACAGCATTGGCGCCAACCACTGTACCGCCAGAGATGTGATAACCCGCTTCACCCGAATCAATCACGATGTTGTTGGCGTCGTATCGGCTGCCGGTATTCTGGCCGACGTTCAGGCCATGCTTATGCGTATTTTCAATCCAATTGCATATCACCGAGACGTTCACAATCTCACCACTGGCCTGCGTGTTGAATGTCTGCACGCCATTGCCCGCCGTGATGCGGTAGATGCAGTTCATGAACACACGCACGCCGTCAGCGCAGACTACAGAACCATCGATGTAGATGCCATGGTTCTGGTTGTCGGCCACTACACCCTGAATGTCATGGATGTAGTTACCTTGGTACGTCGCGCCCTTGCCATTGCCTGCGATGCCTGCGGCGTTCGTGATGTTGGATGCGCTGCTGACCCACGGCCATGACAGGTCACAGTTCGTGATGCGCCAGTCGTCGCCGCTGGAGGCTAGGTTGATCGGACAGCCATCCCGAGCGCCGTTGGCAGACGAGATGATTTTGACGTTGGAGATGTGAATCGAGCGGCCCCAGCCGGTCAATCCATCATAGGGATTTGTTTCGCCCGCGCGCGCCTGATCATTTCCGAAGAATCCTCCGCCGCCATTGCCACTGCCATCAATCACGCCCTGGATCACCACGACAGCGGGCGAATTCGCGCCAATCGCACCGGGGTAGCGCGTGTAGCAGATCGGGCCGCGATTCGTGCCGCCCGTCGGCAGCGTCCCGCCGATCCGGAAAAGTCCGACCGCCGAGCCGCTGAGGCCGTTCGCATTGGCCGTCCCGCCCAGGTCATAGACATGCGTACCCGGCTTCATGCCATTAGTAGCGCCGGCCGCCGTGGCGCAAAAGAATACTCCCGTAAAGCCGGTTGAGCCCTGGAGCGTCTTCTTTGGCGTGGCCGACGTAAGCCCGTCGGCGGCATCGCTGCCGTTGATGCGGTCGATGTACTGGATAAGGCCCGGCTGCGGCGTGAAAGTCAACGCTGGACGAGTGCCGTCCATGGCCTGAGCATAGCCTAGGTAGTTGCCGCTGCCGTCGGTGGAATTGAGCGGGTGCGTGCCACCCACGGTCATGTCGATCTTCAGCGCAGTGCCGGCAGTGGGCGAGCCGAGCGCGCCGACCTGCACCGTCAGGCACTGCAGACCCCACGTGTCGTAGACACCGCGGCCGATGCCCGAGCCGGAACCCACGGCGTTGACCAGGCAGCGGTAATTCGCCACCTCGACGCCGCCAATGGTGACGTGCACCGTGCTGCCGAGGTCGGAATAGGAGACACCTGGGAAAAACCCGTAGATCGACAGAAACGCGCCGTTGTTGCCGTCGCCGCCCGTGGTCGGGCCGGCCACGAAGTCGGTGAACATGAGCACCGGCGCGCTGCCAGCCCCACCCCCGCCGCTTGACGCCGGGGACCGCCGTCCGAACAGCAGGGCAGCGGCGAGTGCGAGTTGGGTGAACTGCATGGCGGGCGCCTACATGAAGGTTGCGATGGCTGCCGTGGCTTCACCCGCGCCAGTCCAGGACCACGAGGCCGACTGCGTGCCGGTCGAGCTGACGATCAGGTAGGACGACTCGTGGGCGGCGTAGGTGTTGGTGTCCTGGTTGACCCCGATCGAGACACCCATGCCGGTGGCCGGATCGGTCAGGCCGATGTTGGAGTTGCCGGCCACGAACCGGGCTGCGACGACGGCCACGACGATTTCCGTTGCCCAGGTCGTTGCGGCGGTCGACGTGCTGATCGTCGTCGCGCTGGTGGTCGTGTTGGAGCTGAGCTTGTCCAGGGAGCCGCTGGTCGCGTTCCCGGAGACTTCGATGATGATCGTCTGCACGCGCGACGTGTTGGGGAAGTCCAGCTGCAACGCATTCGACCCCGACGCGGCGGCCTGCTTGTAGAAGATGGACGAGCCCGTGATCCAGGCGCTGTTGTTCAGCGAGACCACAGGGCCGGCCTGGACGGCCTGCTGCCATCCGGTCGACGAGGCGTTGATCGTGGGGTTGCCGGACGCCGCGTTCATGTCCCACGTGGACAGCGCGATCAGCAGGTTGTTCGAAGTCGCACCCGTGATCGTGGTCGTCTGGGTCGTGACGCCGCTGGATGCATTGAGCGTCGTCTTTTGGACGAATGTCTTGGCCCCGCCGCCACTGCCGCCACCGGCGGCCATGGCGATGATGGTGCGCCGCCTGCGCAGGAGAGCGCCGGACATTAGCTCAGCTCCGGAGTGCCGACGATTTCCCAGTGCGTGGAGTCGACCTTCATGATCGACGCCTCGCCGCCTGCGGCCAGCGTTCGCGAACCCGTGCCGCCCGCCGCGCGCGCCCAGGTGAGCGTGTCGGTGGTGATCGCAATCGTCAGCGTGCCTGCGGAGAGCTGATTCTTGATGTGCAGGATCGTGCCGGTTGGATAGGCAACGCTGCCGTTGGCAGGGATCGTCCACGTTCGCGCCGTCGTGTCGGCGCTCGGGTGCATGATCGTCGTGTTCGCGTCAGCCAGCACGAACGTGTAGGCCGCGCTCTGCGTGCTGATCGTGTTGACCACCGCGATGGTTGCACCACCGACCGTGGGCGTGCCCGTGAGCGCCGGCGAGGCCGAGAACACGAGCGAGCCGGTACCGGTCTCGTCCGTGCAGGCCGAAGCAATGTTGGCGCTGCTGAAGGTGGCCAGCATCGTAGCCACGTTCGTGCCCAGGCCCGACACACCCGTGCTGATCGGCAAACCGGTGCAGTTCGTGAGCGTGCCGCTGGTGGGCGTTCCCAGCACCGGCGTCGTGAGCGTAGGCGACGTGATCGACGGCGAAGTCAGCGTCTTGTTCGTCAGCGTCTGCGTTGATGTACGGCCAACGATCGTGTCGTTCGAACCTGGGAACGTAAATGACGTGCCATCGGTGCCGGCCAAGATGAGCGAGTTCTGCCACGTCAGCGTCTTGCCGGCGCTCCCGGTAAGCGTAGCTGTCCCTGCCGTCCAGGTGTTGCCTTCGTAGGTCTTGTTAGTCAGGGCTTGCGTGGCGGCAAGCGTGGCAACCGTGTCGGTGCCCGCTGGGAACGTCATCGAGCTCGTGGAAGCGACCGCCGCGCTGTGCAGCGTCGTTGTGCCGCTGGTCGAGCCGGCCAGGACGAGCGTCGCGTCGTTGAACGTCTTGGCGCCAGTGACTGTTTGAGCGCTGGCAAGCAGCATGTCACCCGAACCCGAGCCTGCCACGAGGTTCCACACCGCGGCGCCGGCCGCGTTGGACTCGCACCAGTAAAGCGAGTTGGCACTCGTGTTGCCCCAGAGCGAGCCCGGGCCGTAGCCATCGGCCACGTCGTCCGTCACCGCGGGGTTGGTCGTGGCTGCGAAGTTGCTCAGGTACGGGCTGTCGCCGAAGACGTTGTAGTTCGTCCCGTCGTAGCGCCACATGAGCCACGCCTTGCCGCTGGCGGCCAGCGGGAACGTCGTGCGCGCGGCCTGCGTGACCACCGAGAACGAACTCGGGATGGTCACGATGTGCGGGTTCGTGTCGGTGTTGGTGATGTAGCAACCGAACCAGGTGTCGGTCGTGGCCGGCGTGCCGCTGAACGTGAACGTGGAATCCGCGGCGATCGACTTGGTGTTCAGGCCCTTGGTCACGTCGATGGCCAGCGCACCCATCGCGGCAGCCGTCGTCACGTTGGCACCGTTGGTCGTGACAATGCCGGTCAGGTTGGCTGCGGAGATCGTCGGCGCGGTGCCAAAGACAAGCGAGCCCGAGCCGGTCTCGTCCGTGCAGGCCGCGGCGATGTTGGCGCTGCTGGGGGTGGCCAGCATCGTGGCCACTCCCGTGCCCAGCCCGGAGATGCCGGTCGCCACCGGCAGGCCCGTGGCGTTGGTCAGCGTGCCGCTGGCCGGTGTACCCAACACAGGCGCAGTGAGGGTGGGCGCAGTCAGTGTCTTATTGGTCAGTGTCTGCGTGGCAGCCAGACCAACGATCGTGTCAGTCACGGCCGGCATCGTCAGCGTGACGGCGCCGAGTGCACCGGTCGCGGGGGCGAGCGTGATGCTGCCACTGGTCGCGTTGCTGAATGCGATAGAGCCTACCGAGGTGCCGGCCACGCCGAGATTGATCTTTGACACGCCGTCCGAGCCGAGGCCGGCAGCGGCCTGGGTGCCTGTCGTGCCGGTGCCCAGCACGAGGCTATTGGAGGTCAGATTGGTCGAATTGGTGACGGTACCGCCACCAGCAGACGAATTCACTGTCTGATTCGGCCATGTCCCAGTTACGGTGATGTTGGTGCCTGCGACAATGCCGGGACTCGCGGTACCAGTGCCACCATTTGCCACCGGAAGAAGTCCAGTCACCCCCGTTGTTAGGGGCAGACCCGTCGAATTTTGCAGGGTAAGAATAGGGCCGTTAGCAAAGACCAGTGAGCCTGTGCCAGTCTCATCCGCCATGATGCCCGCAAGCTGCGACGACGTCGTGCTAGCGAACTGGCTGAGTGGATTGGAAGTCAGCGCGTTGCCACCCCCCGACAGCGCCACCCACTGCAACCCGGTGGCACCAGAGTCGACCTGCAACACTTGCAGTGCGCTGCCGATGCCCAGCCGCGAAGCGGTGTGCAAGCCGGTGCCCACGGCCAGATCGCCTGCGGCCTGCCAGAGGTTATCGGTGGCCACGTTGCCGCCACCGCCGCCACTGCCCCCGCCGCCACCAGCCGCCGGATAATTGATGACGACAGACATTTAGTTCCCCTGAATGACGCTGACCGCTGCCCCGGTGCCGCTAATCGCGGTGACGGACGCTCGAACCCACTTCCATGCCGAAGCGGTTGCAAACCCGTCGCTAGCTTCCGCCGTTCCGGTCAGACTGATCGTTCCCAGCAAGACCCACTTATTCGCTTGGAATCGCGCAGGAACGGTGCCCGTTGCGGTCGCATTCGCAGACAGGGTACCCTGCGTGGGAGAGACATACGTGAACGTCGTCCCGTTCGGAACGCCCGCCGCATAAACCTGATTCCCAGTCTGGTCGGGTCGGAAATATCCCGGAGTGGGTTGCACTAGATTGACGGTCGCCGAACCACTCAGAGTCGTCATCGCGAAGTTCTGGAACTTCTGATTGAACTTGTCGTCCTGCCCTGCGCTGTATGGATCATTTGTCGCTTGAATCAACACCGTGGCAGTCTGTGCACCCGTACCCGTCTGATTGGCTTGATAGGTCGCGTAGATACCATCTTTGGGCATCGGTGCGCTATAGGTCGTTGCTGCGCCAGTCGTATAGACGGGTGGGGCGTTAGGCGGCGTCGCCCACGTGAAAAAGTCCGGCTGTTGCCCACAGACTAGTTTGACGGTTTCCATGGTTACCTCATTGCTTAGTCAGGTCGAACAACAGGTAAACCAGTTGGCCGGGCTGAAGTCCGATCGTGCGAATTTCGATGTTTCCCGTGTGATCGCCGACCGGTGCCGTGGGGGCAGCGGCCGGAAATCCAAGCCGCCCGCGTCCCGACAGGGGCAACAGCTCTAGGCGTTCTTCGTTCGGGTGATGCCACGCAATTTGGACTTCGACCTTTTCGGACAGCGCGTAGTAAATCTCATCGATACGAGCACGCTTGGGAGCGTGATTCAGCTTAGATAGATCAACGACGACTGTCCAATCGAGGTCGGCGTATTTACCCTCCGGGTTGGCCTTGGTGGGCTTGCTAGCCTCACCTCGGACAACCACCTCGACTGCGGCGTTTTTCGCAGCATCAGTCAGAGCCCGAACGCGGAGCATCAATATTCCCCGGCGTACAGGATTTGATCCATGTAAACGATTCGAGCGTTGGCCGTGCTATTGAGAAATCCAACGGACGGGAACATCGTCACCAGCGGTGCTACGTTCATGAAATCGCCTGCGACCGGCAGGTACGTCATACCGGTGGCAGCGGTGATCGTCGTGAACGAGTCTGGGCTAGCGGTAGACGCATCCACCGTGCTACCCGTCGTGACAGTAGTCACACCGCCACGACCAAACGACGCAACGATCTGATCGTTCACGCCGATATACAGCACGCCGCGCGCGTTGTACCAGAAGGACAGTCGGATGAAATGATCGACTTCGACCGCGAACGTTCCAGCGGTGTAGCCAGAGCCAGCCGACGTAACGACCGCGTTGTAAAGGCCAGCGTTGTTCAGACCGCCGTTGCCAGTGCCGATTTCAACGCGACCCGTAGCGCCAGAGCCAGCCGTGCCAGTAACGACGACCAGGGGGTCTTTCGCGTAACCGTTACCAGGCGTGGCGATGGTCAGCGCCGTCAGAGTCGTACCGGTGCCGTTAGCCGTGACCGTACCGACCGCGCTGCTGGAGCCATACATGCCAGACGGCTTAGACACATCGGCGATGTTCTGAATCGTCGTGGTCGTGCTCGCCTTGATGATGTCCAGGTGAACCGCCGTGCCACCCAGAGGCTTTCGAAACAAAATTCCGTTCGTGGCCGAGGCAGGGTTAGCCGTATCAGTCAGGCCAGCTCGGAACGTAATATCCGTTGCGCTGGTAGACGGAATCGCGATATCCACCGAGTACCACAGGCGATTATTTGCCCGGAACTGCAAGTTGGACATCGTACCGGTCAGGTAGATGGCGTCAGCGGTGGTTGATCCGGTCGTGGAAAGCTTGACGACACCCGAATTCCACGCATAGGCCGCCGCCGTACCGTTGGTCTGCGTAGTCGTCCACTCTGCCGAGTTGTACGGCGTCAGATCGCCATTATTAATGGCAAACTGAGTGGGAGATGCGACCGAAGGGTATTGCCCGAGATTGTCTCGGAACGGGTAAAGAGTAAGACCGCTATTAAAGCGGGTAGGCGATTGAAAGGGCATCTAAACCTCCGAAGCGTACTGCGTTTCAGTACGACCCGAGGGATTCGGGCCGCTTCTCTGAGTAACGGCAGTATATCGGAGATTCTAGGCCGCGTGTAGCTTTCGGTACTTTTCTAGGTACTCGATGGCTGAGAACAAGTAGTCCTCATTTTCTTTGAAACCGCCGATAGATTTGTTGCATTCCCCGCAGAGAAGTCCGCGAATCTTTCCTGTTTTGTGACAGTGATCTACTGCCAATCTTCGGACTTTGCTTACGTAGCCATCGACAGTCTTACTTTTATGAATCGCTGTCTCTGGATTTTTGCAAATAGCGCAAACACCCCTCTGAGCTTCAAGCATCGAGGAATAATCGTCCAAAGAAATCCCGAAACTCCTCTTTAGATCGTAGTCTAAGAATCTTTCCGGATGCATTTTTCTATATTCTCGGATGTACTTTGCATGATCGAATTTCTTCTTCTCTGACCATGCATCAACTTGACGTTCTCGCCAATGAAAGTTTCCCGGCCCAATTGGCGCTGAGTTGTCCAGCCTTCTCAAAGAATGATTTTGGGAGGGACGTTCTCCAACGTCCGTGTTGAACTTCCAGAAATCTTGCCAAGACGGATCAAGTGGAACTTGTCCTTTTCTAAAAAGATGTCTCCACGATTGGTACATCGGATGCTTCTCTTTCCGACCCCAATCAGACGGGCGAGCGTTCTTGAACTCATCACTGCGAAGATAACGACTGTAGTGGAGAGTACACATCCCTCGTGTTTTAGCCGTATTCTCGCATCCGATCACGTTGCAATTAACCATAAAAAAAGGGCTTCCTGTTGTGGAAGCCCGATTTTATTAGACCACTTGTTTTTATGCGAGTGGTATTATTGGCTAGGGGCCGCTTGAGGCAAAGATCCCGCGCGGGTCGGACGCCCCGAAGCTCAGCCTCATGTAGCTTCGAGCCTTGGCATTCTTCGTATCGAAGTCGTTATCCTGTTCGAACGTCGGACGCTCGCGCCAGAACATCTGCATGCCGTTCGGAACATTCGTCCGCACGAACCAAGAATGCGGCGCCGTGAAGTAATGGTTCACCATGATGCCCTTCGGATAGGCACCCATCGCTTTCAACACGTTGATGTTGTTGTTGGCGGTATTGGACTGGAGAACCGACTTCAGGATGCGATTCGCAGTGAACTCGTCGTAAGGCGAGACGTGCAGCGATTGCGGCCGGTAGGCGATGTTAAGGCCCCGGTTGTTCTTCATCGTCTCGATCTGGATGTGAATGTCTTCCAGAGCGGCCTCCGAGAGGTCAGCAGACGGGGACAGCGCGTTGGAGTACGTGCCGCCCAGCGGGTTGACGTGAGCCGTTGAGATGAGCGACTGGCCGTCGCCCGTGGTGAAAAACGACGTGGTGAACGCGTTGTTGTAGGGGAAAGCGGCCAGGACTTCGATGGTTTCACGCATCGAGAAGGCGTTCGCCTTGGCTCGATTCGTTGCGACCTTCTTGTACTGGTTGTCCTTGATTTCCTCGTGCGACACGATGTAGCCCAGCGCGTAAGCGATGTGGTTGTACGTCGTGATCTGACCTTGGATTTCGGAATCGTAGGTCGTGCCGGCCGTCTCGGGCTTGATGGGGGCCAGACCGAAACCGGTCAGTTCCACATCTTGCTCATAGGCCATGTCCGAATCTTCGATTTCGTACAGGTCAGTATGCTCTTGGTGATAGTCACCCGCATTCATCACCTGACCCCACGTCGCATGGACGCCAGGCCAGAGCAGTTTCGGATGCGAGCCAGTGGTAATAACGCCAGCCATTTTCGTGACTCCTAATTAGACGCCAGCGGTGCCGGCAAGGAATTGATGATTCACGATGCGGACGATCCACTTCGCGTTGACGCCAACCACGTTGTTCGGCTTCTGGGCCAGTTGCAGGATTTGCAACTGCAGCGTGGCAGTAGTCGCAGCCGAGTTCGCCGCGAGTTGCCAGCCAGAGACGTAGCCGTTATTCGTTCCGGAGACGAGATTGAAATTGCTCGACACGTCGGTAACCGCAAGGGTCGCCGAGCCGTCGTCCTGAATCTCGTACAGCACATACGGATCAACAACCACATCGACGTAGTACGCCTTGGTCTTGGTGGCCGGAATGACGATGATGTTCAGGTTAGCCGTATCGGCTGACACACCACCGTATTGCGGGCCGCCCATGCTGACAATGGCGCCGAGGACGGGGTTACCCGTGCCGGCAGTCGCCAGAGTGATGCCCGGGACGCCGTTAGCGTCCGAAGTGCCGGAGAGCTTGACCGGATCACCAATCGCGAAAGCGTTGGTGTCGGTAGAAGCGATGTAGTAGCGCTGGGTTTTCTGATTCCAGTTCAGACCCAGCAAATGACCGACGGGCGAGAGGCCCGACGGTTGATTGACGTTTGCCATGTTGGTTTCCCGGTTTGGCTCTCACCGTTCCGGGAAACTGCCTTAGCGTTTCTTCTGGAACTGTTCAAGCGCGTTGTACGACTGAGACTGCGGCTTTCGGCCCTGACTCTGACGGATATCAAGCTTCTGCCCATATCGCTTGTCATTGTCTTCGCCACTACCTACTCGGGCATTCGGATCGTTGCGCAAGGCGTCGATGAGTTTTTGCCCTTCTTCGTCGCGCGCTCGCAAATCCTCTTCGCGCAGTTCCATCGGGAGTTTCATGAGATAAAGGCGAGAAGCCTGCCCATCATCATTAACTCCGCCAGCAACAACGGAGATTCGACTCCCCATATCTGCGCTGCCCGAGATTCCTGTCTGTTCGCCAAGTTCCAGGGTATAACCCGGCAATTCATCTTTCTGAACGAAAGTGTAATCTGCATTCAGCGCCTTTGCAACTCGGTCAGGTGCGCCATTAATCCAGTGAAGATAAAACCCGGGAAGTTCTGGAGTTTCCAGCTTCCGAGTTGCCATCGTCATCGGTACGCGCTTACGCTTTTGCCGGACGGTTTCCTGCCGCTGTTCAAGAGAATTTGCCGGATTCATCGCCTCTTGGGTAGCAGAAGAAGCCGGCATATCCACGGGAGAAGTAACTCGGCGGGTATATTCGCGGGTCATGATTTATTCCTCGAAGTAGAGATTTGCGAAGTACGACTGATATTCCTTGGCCGTTTTGTAGACCTTATTAGGGCCTACGTGGCGCTTGATGTCTTCGTCGCATTGCTTGCGCGCATCGGCGGGCAAATCCGCGTATGAACGTCCGGCTCCGCCAGCGCCTCGGCGCGATCCCTCGACTTTTGAGGCAGCCTCTCGGTTGGATTTCTTCCCGCCAAACGTGGATTCCACCTCTTCGGTGATCTGTTCAAGAAAATCCGACATGGAGATATTCGGGTTCTTGGAGCGAAGTTCCTGCCCAACAGCAACCGCCAAGCGTGACTTGCGGGCGTTTTCCTTGTCGGAATCGTCGCCGAACCAAGGATTTTCCTTGGCCCATGCCTGATACACCGGGTCTTTCAGGATCGCGTCCTGAGACTGCGCAGTCGGCGCTTTCTTCGTCTTCGTCTCTTCGGCCTTAGCCTCAGCCTTGAGGTCAGCGATTGCGTCGCTGATTTCGTCGACCTTATCGAGGTCGCCGTTTTCTCGTGCTTCGGTGCGAGCCTTCTTCAAGTCCGCTTCGGCACGAGCGTATTCGGCCTTTTTTTCCTTCTGGAGGCGCGCGGTCGTTTCCTCGTGGAACAACTTGAAGTTGTCCATGGACTCGCGCATTTCCTTGAGGGACTGTCGTTGACCTTCCAATTCGGCCTTGAGTTTGCTGTTCTGCGCCTTGACGAGCGGGAGAATGTTCTCCCCGCGCTTAACGAATTCCTCGGCGTCAATCCACTTGTTCGGATCGCCCTTGTACTGCTCAAGGGGACGCCAGCCTTCGGCGCGAGCCTCCGCGACGAAATCTCGTTCACCGCCACTGTGTTCGCCGGGATCGTTGCCCGGGTCGTTGTCTAGATCAGCCATTGGCGTGCTTCCTCATGGGGAGAAGATTTTTTTCTAGTCGCAAGAAGAATTCTTCCGTGCTCACCGATTCCCCGATAATCCCTGGCTTTCCGATGTTCTCGTCAAAAACAGAGAATTGCACAGAAACATCGTTTGAATCCAATGCGATTCCATCTTCTCTCATGCACACATGCCTATGCTCTGCAATGGTGCTAACAAGATAGTTCATGGATTCATAGAAGTTCTTCGCCGATTCAGGTTCGTCAAACGAAACATTGAAGTTTACGCAGACTGCGCTCCCAACTTTTGCCGAATTAGCCATCACAGCTCCCTCTCATCCTTGAACGCCTGTCCCGAGCTATCCTGATGCACAGTCATGACGCAAAATACGTCATTGTCGTTAATCAGTCGATATGCCTTATGGTCGCCCGGGCCTTCGGTTTGATAGCCAGCGTACTTACCAAAGACGATGTGGTCGCCCGGCTTGCATCGAGGAACAGGCTCGCCCGTGTATGCAAACGGCCCGCAGGCAACAACGACCGCTCGCTGCTGGGCAAGCTGGGTCTGTCGAACAACATCCGGCGGAAGTTCAATCGGGCCGGAATGGGTCGGAACTGCGTACAGCTCGACTAGGATCGCCCGTCCCCGGGGATCAAGGCCGCTAGTATTGGCGGTATTGTCAAAGCTGTGATAGTAAGACTTCTCTTCCACTTACTCACCTCCTACTGATTGCAGAAATTCTTCTGCGGTCTGATTAATGAGCGCGCGGTAAACACGTGCTCTCTCTTGCTCTCGTGCCTGGACTAGGAACGTCGCGTCAGAGTTACCCTCATGCGTGAAATGCCCGTCCAGCCACGATTCTTTTGCTCGTTCAATTTCCTCTGACATCCGCGTAAACAACGCCTCAGTCACAGGGTGTCGCCGCCATGAGCTATACAACTCAGCGGTCAATTCGCTATTCATTCAAACCTCGCTGTTATCAGCGCGCTGGAGTTCCTGAGGCTCCAGCTTGCTGTTGTTGCTGACTTTCAAGGGACTGTTGCAGAAGCTGCATGTACCCTTGCTGGACATTGTGCATGTCCGCTGCACCACTCAAAAGCGCCTCGAATCGATCGATATCCAGCGCAGCCGCATCGGCTCCGATGGCGTGAATGATCTGTTCGGCTTGCGCTTCCAAGAGAGTGATTTCTGCCTTGGTCTTGGTGTTCGTCGCGAGGTGGTCAAGCAACATCTGCTTGAGCTTCGCGGCGTCTCGCTTTTCGTGGCCCATCTGTTTGAGTTGTTCCACGGAAATCTTCGGATTCTGGGGCGGCGGAATCTTCTGCCGACCGACAAACACTTGCTGCCAGTCCTTAACACGGGCAGCCTGGAGGAACCTGACTTCGACCGCATCCGGATCGTAGCCGCCCGTTGGCACCCGTTGCAGGAGCAGCATTGCCTGTTGCACCGCAGCACTATCCGAGACGAGGTTAGGATCGGCGGCAGGGCAGACGAACTTATCGGGGTCGTTGAAATCGCCTTGCGCGATGACTCCAGCCTGTTCCCCGTACTGCATTTCCTCGGCTGGCAAGTGACGCTTGTTCAGGCGATAGAACTTCTGGAACTCTTCTTTCATCGAGCGCCAAGTACGCTTGAAGATCGCTGCATTGATCTTCGAACCCTGTTCAACCATCGTTTGCGAAGTCTGCGCGGGGGTGTTCTGACCAGGGTTCTCTCCAACCATGATGTCGGTGGCGCCGGCAATCCGGTTCGTGTAGTCGATCAGCAGGCCCAACAGGTTAAACAGCACCCCCGATGGCTCGCGAACCGGCAGCGGCATGATCGACTTTTGAAGCTCCTCGCCAGTCGAGTCAACCGGGTTCCACTGGAACGGGTTGAATGCCTGATTTCCGCCCTTGATCTTCGCTCCACGCCCAAGGAAACCGCCGCTTCGAACCTGCATCGTGCCAGCATCGATGAGCTGGTTAATGATCGACGACACCGATTCGTTAATCGGGCCGAGGATCAGGCCGAAACCAATATCGTAGATTCCACCGTCTGGGGACGGGATGAAACCGTATTTGGTGAAATACTCGGTGGCTGGAACTTCGACAATATCTTTCTTCAGGAAAACAATATCGTCGTAATCGAAAGCCGTCACGATACGCAGAGTATTTTGCGAGGCTTCGTCAATAGTGATTATGTACGGTTCGTCATATCCGTCTCCGTCCAGATCAAGCCGGACGTGTTGCTCAAGCGCGAAAAACGGCGTAGTGTCGTCGTCAGCGCCAACCGGCTGCATGCCGATTCGTATATTCTCGCGATACTTTTCGTTGAGCATCTCGGAGCCGGAGGTGTACCAGCTCTCTTCGCGGCAGTCGCGGTAAATCCCGCCTGCCATCCGAGAATACATCTCGTTTTTCTGCATCGGGATTCGATGCGTCTTGCGCGGGCAATCCGCCAGAGACTTTGCCCAATAGTTGATATACAGATCGCGGGCCGAAACCATTTCCGACCGGTTCTCGCCGCGAACACCATCCCGGTATGTTTTCTTGAAGGCGCACCCGACGATGGGAATTGCCAACAACGCGCGGTCATGTTCGGCTTCCCAGTCGCTGGACTCTTCCATGAGCTGATAGCTCATGAAATTTCCGACGCGTAGGGCCTTCTGCATCCGCTTGCCATCCGGGTCTGCACCGACGACGCGCATCTGCACAACGTTGTTCGACGGCACCAGCGCTGGATATGCCCTGGCGTGCCACTGGAGGGCTGCGATGGTGACGAGGGGGAATTTGACATTCGCAGCACCAGGCCACGGGAACGTCTTGTCCTCCTGAAGCTGAAGGGCTAGATCAAGCGCTGCCTGTACGCGCTGCTCCCACGAATGCCGGGAAGCCTTGTCGTACATATAACCTTCGTACACCACCCCGCCGATGGTCTGAAGGTCTTTTTCGCTGAAACGGTCGCACAGATTCGGCGAATCGCACGCCGCTTTGTCTAGCTTCAGGTGGCGTTCGATGTTCATTGATTTTCCAGAACAGCCAGATATCCGGTTTGTGTAACGGTCGTTCCGGTATAAGGTGATCCGGATGCGAATGTCCCTGTAATGCTCACGATGTACAGCACGCCGTCCACGCCATTGCTCATCTGGAACGTTACCCCGTAACCGGTCGAATCCACAGCCACATTCGAAATCATCGAGCCAGCCGAGGGATCAGTCCCGCTCGAAACAGCGCACGTTCCACTCGCCGAAGCCAGTGAATAGCCCACAGGGACAAACGGCGAGAAATCGACCGAGTACGTCCGGGTATTGGCGAGGGCCTTCGGTTGGAGAACGAATCTCACGGTGAGAGTCCGAAAATCACTTCTTCTTTTTCAAACTGCCGTCTGGCAGCCCCAGCGAATAACGCTGCCGAACCGGGTTCGGTTCCTTCGGCGGCATCTGCTTGCCAGGAGTGGGTTTCTTCATCGACTTCATTTCACAATCTCCGTCAATATCCGGTGATCTTAGACCGACCGCCTCTAACCCGCTCGATCACCTCGCGCGCCTCGGCTTCCATTTCCTCGTTTTCGTCGAACTCGTATTCCGTCAGGTCTTCGAGCGCCAGACCAAGCAAACTCAGGGAGTCCACTCGGTCGTCATGCACACCACGGGGAAACGTTTGGCATTCTACTTCCAGCGCAGGATACCATTCGGCGGATTTGTCGAACCGAACAGATTTTGCCCGCATTCTGCCCTGAATACTCTTGGCGCGCGACTGCTTATTCTTCGTGGGTACTTTCGTAACCAATTCGAAATAGACATTCCGTTTACGCATTTCCTGACGTAGGAACGGGCCGATCACCTTTTCGATGACGCCAGTTTCAACGACCCAGAACCTTGGTTGCCAGCGTTCATGCATGGCAAACCATGTGTTAATCATGCGCACGGGATCGAAGCGGCCTACTTCGTTGTCCATGATATCCAGGAAACTTCCGTCGCCGTCTCGGTCGTCAGTCATGCCACCGATCAGGAACGATGTGTTATCGGCCTGGGCAGACTCCGAAACAGCGATATCCACTGAGCCGTAATAGGCTCGCGACTGGCTAAGTTCCTCATCTGGGATTCCCAGGAAATCGTCCGGTCGGAAAAATGCCTCCGCAGTGACAATCGCCCTATTCAGATACTCTCGCGAGTAGCCGTGCGGGTTTCCGTCATCGATATAAACCTGGCGTTCCATCCGGAGTTTTTCTTCCGGGAAACGCTCGGGCCATAGGATGTTCGAGAAATCGTCGAAATCCCGATGTGCGGAATAGACGCGGGACTTCCACTGTGCGGACTTCAGCAGTCGGTTCAGTAGCGAGTCCTCATGCATGACTGTTCCGTGGACGCGGAACTTCGAGGACTTCGATCCGATGGGCCGTAGAGCGTTGTTAAACCAGTTTCGAAGCTTCAGCCGGCGATCTGCGTTCTCCACCGCTTCGTCGTCTTCCAAGTCATCGACGATCACCAGGTTCGGCCGCTTCATGCGCCAGATCAGACCGCGTAAGCGCTGCTCGGCACCCTTGACGATTATCCGCACCACGCGATTTCCGACGTGAGCCTCCACTACTGTGTCATTGTCAATCGATAGTCCGTGGACATTAAAATCGGCCTTGAGTTTTTCGTTTTCCTGGAGCTGGAACTTAATCAACCCGAGAATACCGCTAGCCAGCGCTTCGTTTGCCGAGACGATCAGTATGTAATCCGCTGCGCCGAAGCAAATCGCAGCCAGCGAATACGTCACCGTACAGCCGGTCGTCTTGGCGTGTCCTCGGGGAGCCGCATCAGCGATGTATTTCTCAGGCCCGCACCACAGCGACCATACGTCTCGGTGAAACGCTGGCGTCGTATCCGGCTCATCGAACGTATGCCAGAGATACTCGCGCGCGAAACCTTCAATCAGCCCGGCATCGAGCGCAACCGATGGCCCGGCATCGGTGGACATCCCTGACGGGAGTGCTACCTTGCGCTTACGACCCATGGCCGACCTGCCTCGGTTCTACGATTTTAGCGTTCGAAGCATTGGCGGCTGCCTTGGCCCTCAACTGATCCGCTAGCGTCTCCAATTTCCCCTTGGGCGCCCCCACCAACGGTTTAGTAGCCTCGTCCAGTTTCTCGCGCCGATCAGTGAGGATTGCCGCAATCGATGCCAGATCGCGAGCCTTCACTGCGACGTGCACCAACCCGTCCTTAGTCGCAACCTCGTCTCCTGTCTCCAGCCGGTTCTCAAGCTGAGCCAGTGTTTTATCGAGCAACCCATCAAGGCGCGCCCTTTGCCGGATCTTTAACTGGTGTTCCAGAGACGCCAGCTCTTCTAGAAACCAGTTTTCCTTGGAGGTACGCAATGCAACCGGGTAGCGAACGCGAAACTTACGCGCCGACTCAGCCAGATTCCCAGAAACAAAATAGTCCTGACACAGAGCCAGACCCTCCGTGGCCCCGAGGTATGTCGAAAGCTCGCTGCCGCCGTCTTCGTCTGAAGGCCCTTCAGGAAGAAGAGGAACTAACTCACCGATACTTTGCCCAGGATGACTCCGACGAATATTGACACCGTCATCGGGCTTTTCCCCGTCGCCGTCATCGACACCCAGAATATCAGCTAGCTCCATGATTCCAGAAGTATAGCCGCCAAATTAAACGGGCTGCCTCGTGAGCAGCCCGTCGTCTATACCTGATTGCAAATTACCAAACCAAAGAGCGATACCTGCTGTCGTTCAGCGGGTTCTGGAGCGGCCTGCGCCGCAATAGGTTGAGAGAACCAAGGTGTGGACAATACGTAGGTGGGCGGTGCATGGGGAGACACCCACGTATCCCGGTCGTCGCCGTTCCCGGCAGCTTGGAACCCTCAAGAGTGCATTTCAACCGGCGATCAACCCGTTTTAACCAAATACCGCGCTCTTGGACAGCCGCCATGCGTGAGACATTGGTTCCGAAACACACTCTTGAAGACTGAGAGCACCGGAGACGATCCCGGCTTGTCAGCTTTCGTTCGGCATTGGTCTAACCGAGCATCCACCAGACCCGAACATCATGCCGCCTCGGCTGCGACCGCTCGCTGACTACGCTTCGCGCATCGTCACTGCGCATCACTCTCAGGCGTTCAGTCTACGTCCGCCCCGCTACCTCGTCAACACCTTTTCCAACTTATCCAGCGATTCGTTCAACTTCGCCAACTCGTTTTCCAGCTCGCGCAGCCGCATGTCCATCGGCGTTCCCAGGCGCCGGATCGTTTCGTCTATCGCATCGTCACCAGGATCTCGGATGGGCTTCAATCGGTAGTCAGGCATCAGATTATGCCGCTCATGACCCGCATAAAACTCCGTGTCAGTCTCCCACACCGTGCACGGCTCCATTCGGTCGAACTTAAATTTCGGGTGCAGTTTCAGGCAGCGGACGATCTTCCCAGAATTTCGTCCCAGGCCGTCCGATGACATCTTCGGGTCATCCATCACAATCGCCAAATCACCCTGCTGGCAGTTCATACTTCCTCCGTCTTTTCCAGATACCGACCCACCGGGAGCGCGCTGAATACCCTCTCCACCTTCCCCGGGTCTACGTGGTATCGGTAATCGATACCAACCGGCGCCACCGTAATACGGGCTTTCGAATAATCGACCGGGCCAGTCAGCAGCTCACGCTTACGCACTGCGACCGGCGCGGCGACTGAATCATCGCGAACGACCTGCTTACGGCCAGGCAGCTTCGCCGCCGCTTTCGCCAATCGCTTCGCCTCAGCCTTCGCGCGCTTATTCTCCATCAGCGACTCCAGCCGCTTTCGAGACATCTCGGCTCGCTGCTCCGGCGTCATCACAGCTACCCGCTTCGGCGGCGGCTCGTCGAATCCGCGTTTCTTCCAGATATTCGCCCGGATGCGCTCGTTTCTCTCAGCCACCCGCTTCGCACGTTCCTCCGCAGTCTCAGCCGCCCGCTTCGCATGCCAGCGCACCCTGGCCGTTTCGCGCTTGCGGCTGGCCCTCTCCTCTGCCGTCAGTACCCCCTCAAACACATACGCCTCACACTGCGCCTGAGTCGAAAAATACCGGTACCGCGCATCCGTCGGGCTGAACTTCACGCCCTTACCAAAAATCAGCGCGTCCTTCTTCGTCCGGAATAACACGCCCTTGGCCGATCTCACCGTCAAACCCTGCGCCGTCAGCACCGCGACCAGTTCGTCCGTCTCCACACCCTTCGATCCTGCCGCCTCCAGCGCCGCCAAAACCTCAATACGGCCCTGAGTGGTCGCCTGCCCATACTTTCCCTTCGGGCGGCCGGTCATCGGGCAACTCCGCCAGCAATCTCCTCAACCACCAGCGCCGTCAGCATCCCAGCCGACAAACCCACCGCGTGGAACTTCGTCTCCACCTCCAGCGGCATACCGCTCGCTACAGCCACCTCGCCAAACTGCGCCAACTGCGACTCCAGGTCGCTTAGCCAGGTCAGTAGCTCGGTCATCGTTCGTCTGTCCATGCAAATCTACCTGTCTTCGCGATCACCCGACCGCCAGCAAATCCTACGCCTCAGTCGGGCGTTCGGCAAGCGGTTCTAACACTGATGCGGCAAATCTGACTCTTCGCCAATGGTGCAAAACATAGCAAGCAGCCAGACCTCATTTCAGTGGGCCCCAGCTTTGCCCCTCCCCCACCTCATCCTAAGGGTAAACACCTAGGAATGGAGGTTTGTTACTCGGTTAACAGGTAAGCAGACAGGGTGGAAATGCGATTCACTCATAAGCAAGCACGCCGGCCAGCCTGGTCGTTGATCGAAGCAAAGTTCTGGGGCTCGGCTGGCCAACTGACATCCCACGATGTGAGAACGCAATCAACGCAGTCTATCGGTAAGAATTGCAGTTTACATAATGCTTATTTAGCTCCGTTCGATTGATTGATTAAATCTATCGATGTACTCGGCAGCAGCCCGCATGTTGGCCGCGCTGTTGTCCAACATTCCAATCGCTGTGTTGCATCGCGAACAGATCAGACCTCGCACTCTTCCTGTCTCATGGCAATGGTCGACGCATAGACCTTTCGAGCGCCGCTGAGAGCCAGTCTCCCGACTGCCTGGGCTCTTGCAGATAGAGCACAGCCCACGCTGCTCAGCATGCATGCGGAGGTAATCGTCATGCGCCAGGCCATACAGCCTGTATGCCGCACGCAACTGAGCCCAACTCGGTGGCAAAGTTTCCAGATCAATGGCTGATATGTGGTCTAGAACAGCTTTCAGACGACTCATGTAGGAATTTTACTTATTCATGCGCGCGGATGGGCGTCAATAGAGTGCATTCGGTACGACCACAACGCTACTAATCCCACATTCACAGTGCCTAAGTATCGTTAAACGATACTCTGACGCTACAGACCTGTCTGTTTACTCACGGAACTACGCGGCATGCGCTTAGCGTGTGTACATGCACATACGAGGTTTCGACAGGCTTGCGGACAAAGTGGGATAGGTGGGACACCCTACTGATTGCACGGCTTGCCTGTGCGTTTGCGATAGCAACGTGCTCTCTTAATAGAGAGATCACCCGCGCGGGTAAATAAATATAGAGTACGTAAGTACGCAGTCGCAGACACTCAGGTGAGCCTGTGAAATCTCAGGGTGTCCCAGGTATCCCACTTGGCGTTTTCACGTATGGATAATGGGTGGATGGTATGATTGGGAATGACATTCATCCAACACTACGCCAAGCTTCCGTCTGGGCAAGTTGCACTGACGACCGTCACAGAGTTCATCGAGGCTCGGTTAATGGTTGCGCCAGGTAGGGGCATTCGCTCTGCAGCCCTGTATGCCGCCTACTGTGCGTGGCTTCCGATTCCTGTCTCGCACAAAGCGTTCTCTCTCGAACTGAGGCGGCTTGGATTGCGAAGCATGAAGTCCGGTTGCATCAAATGGCTAGACATCGCGCTCAAGTCCTGACACGCTGTTACGCCTGCATCCCCTGAACGGGTGATCCTCCCCGGTTGACACTCCGTAAAATCCGCGTGACGTATTTAACGATAAGAGGGTGTATGACCGAGATAGCGTGTGGATCGGCTGGCTGGTGGTCGGCTGTGTGGGACGTGGTGTCGTTCGTGTGTGTGTGCTCAGTGGCGTGCGAACTGGTGGACTGGGCGTATCGCGTGCTGGATGCTTGGTGGCGGAATCGACGGGGGTAGGGTTTGTCCCTATGTTCGCGTTGATGTGTGTGACGATAATTGAGTCATCGACAACGCACCGGAGCAAGCAATGTCATTCGAGCAATACATGGCAGAGCAGCTTGAGGCAATCCAGGAGAGCGGGATGGAGCCCGAGGACTGGATAGAGCTCAATGCAGAGCAGTTCCGTGTCGAACATCCGATCACCGAGTGATCACCAACAGGAGTTAGCACCATGACCCGTTCCGAATACACAGCAAACCAGCAGATGGCCGATAGCGCGGTTCGCACGCCGCTTGGCTGGTGTGAGCCGTCGCGCTGCGCTCGTGCGCGTCTGACGCGGTTTCAGCGCGTTCTGCGGGCACTGGGTCTGTCCACCGGGAGCGCATCGTGAGCATGATCCTCCACACTCTCTGGGCTGCATTCGTCGTGGCGTTCATCGGCGGGATGGTTGCTCTGATACTCAGCGTCGCGCATCCTCGGCTTGCACTCGACGGCCAGCGACCGGTCTACGTGGTCGGCAATCGGGTGTTCGAAGGCGAAACGCTGATTGGCATCTGTGGCGGTGATCCGCCGGCCCCTGCGTCGATCCCACCATCGAGCGATCAGGTGGACGTGACGTGGTATCCGGAGTGCCCGCGATGAGCCGGCTGGATGTGCTGGGAGCGATTCACCGGGAAACCGTGCTGACAGCCACGTGGAAGGCGTACCTGAGCGGGGTACCGATGACGTGGCTGACGGTCGGAGAAAACAGACCCTAACGCGCCCGTGTGGCGCAGGAGAAAAGCGAAATGACCCACTCAGAGATTCGCCGGGCGTTCCGGCTGGTGTTCGGGTATCTGTGCCTACTGATGGTGCTGGGCGTGATTGGCGCGCTCAGTGGCTGCAACGCGGACTGTGCGTCGCCGTTCGAGAAGCCGGACGAGACGACTCAGCCGGTGACGTGCCAGGCTGAGGGGTGCGCGAAATGAGACACGAACACCGCTACCGCATGTACTCCAGCGCATGGACGGGTCGAGCACCGCGCAGCATGTGCGCTCGATGGGGCCACGATCCCATTCGCGTGCACACCGGCTGGTTCGAACGAATTCTGATTCGGATCTGCGGCTTTTAGCGTCGCAAATCCGCCAACCGTTCGCGCTCACTCAGAGTCAGGCTGATCCCTTCATAGCGGATCGAGCCTGATTTCTTGCTTGTGATATTCGGATCTGTCTTCAGACGCTTTGCCCAGAGCGGCAGAGATACTGCGAACTGTCCGCGAGCCTTAACCCACGTCGAGTAAGACTCGTACAGGTCAGCGGCTTTGGCCAGCGGACTACTGGATGCCATTTCGCAGCATTCGGACATCCATGTCCCGATATCGTCGTTCTCTTCCATATACTCCGCGCTGGAGTTGGAGATTTTCGACGGGATTTGCAGGCCAGAGTTATACCACTCGACGGAACCCTGGATAATCCATGCGAGCACACCAGGTGCTTCTTCTTTCAGTTTGTCGATCATTGTCATATCGCGCTGACCGGCTGCGAATACCGCATCGAATGGAATGAGTACAAACCGACGAACCAACGCAGGGTCTGAGCCATCCAAGCGCGGCTTGTGGTTACCCACCACGAGGTGTTTCTGAGTCTGGCGGAATGTGAATGGATCGCCACGCATGACGCGTGCTGTGAGAGTTTCTTCACCGGTCAGGCGGTTGATCCGCGCTTCGGCCCAGTGGGAACCACGTTCGATTTCCCCGCTGATAGCGATACGGATTCCTCGGAGCTGTGCTAGCTCAGTAGGATGTCCTGGGTTACGCTGTGTCATGAGCACTTCGGCCGGGAGGTCGAGCGCATAATCTCCGCAAAGCCACTGGAAGAAATTGAACAGCGTGGACTTGCCATTACTTCCGAGGCCGTGCGCGAAGAATATCTTCTGCTCACGACGATCAGCGGTAATGAAATATCCGAGCAGTCGTCGGATAAATTCGATCATCTCCTCGTCTTGGGAGAATACGCTATCGAGGAATTTAAGCCATGTTGGCGTCGGGATACTGCTGTCTGGGGTACATCTTGCGCACCTCGTGACGAAATCACCAGCACGAGGACGGATATTCCCTGTCTTTAGGTCAACCATCCCGTCAGGGGTATTCAGGGCCATCGGGTCAGAATCCCACGAGTTAATGGAGATACTAATTGATGGATCAGATTTCGACAGATTAACGATGCTGCTGATCGTGCCGTTCGATGCGATCTTCCGGGCGAGCTTCAGGTCTTTTACCGACAGAGTAGAGGCGGCTTCACGGGCAACTATGCGAGAGAAGTTAAACCTCTTCAGCCCCTCGTCAGGAGCCCAGCGTTCACCTGTGTTGAAAAACCAATCCATGCCCGCAGTCCACTTCAGACGGTGGGCGTTTCGATTGACGAAATCAACGGAAAGTGCGTCCTCACTAAGCGAGACGAGACGGATTTCCGTTTCGTCATCGTAGTACTCATCGGGAACGTCATCGTCAATCCCGCCTGCCTGGTCGGCATCGTGGTCGATCATTGTTAGTCTCGGTTAGGGTCGAACGATGCCATTGAGGAGGTCTTGCGCCATCTCGACAGTCCACGCGACGCCAGCTATGCCGCCTACAGCCTTGATCTTCCCGATGAATTCGAGCTGATCTGCTGTCGGTTTTTCCTTCGCGTCGCGCTTGCATTCGATGTAGAACGCTCGGCCGCTTGTGAGCATGCCGTGGATGTCGGTAAAGCCTGGAACGGTGTTGAACACGATGTGTCGGGGCTTGCCGTCTTGGCCATAGTAAACCGCCGTACCGCGATTGAATCGGCCATAGAACACCACGTCAGTGCGCCATCGGATCATGCTCAGGATGGCCTTCTGAACGTCTTTCTCAAGCGGTCGGACGCTGGGCTGGGGTGCGACACGTTTTACAGGTGCAGGCGGGATGTCGAGCACTACACGCGGTTTCCCGGACAGCTCAGCGTGCTGGTCGAGCGCCTTCTGATTGCGTTCGATCTGCTCGCGTAGGCTGATGCGGCCCTTAAGGGGTTTGTGGCCCCAGTTCATGCGGCCACCTGTTTTCGGTTGATCCGATTTCGTAGTACCTGCCATTCGGCGGCGAAGTCTAGCTGTGCCCTAGGAGGGATCACGCCGCGAGAGGCCCATTGCGCTACGCGCAGCAAGCCCTTCCTGTCATCGACACCCAAGAAACCGGCCAGCTCACGTACTGAGCCAGCCTCCCGCACAAAATCATGAATGGTCAGTTCCTGCTGCATGTTGAACAGTAGACCACACCGCAAAAATTTCTGCAAATAGTCGTTGACGGGTTGTCAGGGGTGCGTGTAGAGTCTACTCATCCCCCAACGGAGAAAGACGTGAAATTCCAATCCTACCTCCTCATCCTCGGCCATTGGCGTGAACCGGACAGCGGCAAGACGGTCGACGGGATTACTGGTCTTGTAAGCGATTCCACCGTAGAAGCGCCGAGCGTCCAGGCGGCAATGCAAAAGTTGCGCACGCCGTTCAATCCATCGCCGATTGTCTCTGTAATCGACGACTCCGACTTGTGGGCTCGTTCAGCGGTTCGGAGACTCATGCAATGACCAAGCTCGTCATGAGGGACGACGATGAATTCTTCGGCTTCGAACTCAAGCTCGGAGAAGCCACCGTCCTGGTGGAATACGTCATCTTTTGCGGCAGCGTCTTCGTACAGGGCGCGGTAATACGCGACGCATGGGTCGACATTGACAACTTCAGTCAGTCCGTCCGGAAAAGTTGGACGGAGCAGATTGAAACAGAACTGGGAATCTAATCATGATCGCACACTCAAGCCATACAGCCATGCTGGAGGCACGTTTGCTGACGATGCGGCAAGAGGTTCGTCGAGCAGTCGGAGAGGTTCGCGCGGCGCTTCGCGAACTGGACGCCATCGACGCCGAACTGTCGCGTTCGCTGATCGGAGTCCGTGCCATCGAAGGCGACATGCAGGCTCAAGCGCGTCGAAAGACTGACCCGGAACTATCGATTCCGATGACGGACGCCGCGAAGGCGATCCTGGAGGCGCGCACGTGAACGACTACGAATCTCCGATCATCGCGGGGAAAAACATCGTCGTCGGTCAAGCGGCTGTCCTGTGGGGCGATGCATTTCACCATCCGGACAAAGGGCACATTGCTGGTGGCTGGATTCTGCCTGGTTGCATAAGGACAATTAACGGCGAGCATGCGCTACAGGTCTGTCGCGCGCTCAATGATTCTATTAAGCAATCGAACTCTCAGAACCGTCCCAAAAACATCGGCGAAATCATCCGCCAGCAGATCATGGCGCGGGAGGCTTAATGTCTGATCGTCCAATGGGACTATATCGCGACATGCCAGCCGAGGAATATCACGCCGTTGATGCCCTAAGCGCTACTGGCATGAAACATCTGGCGCGCTCGGCGTGGCACTACAAAAACCGCATTGAAGTCGAGGAGACGAAGTCGATGCTTCGCGGCAATCTCGTTCACTGCGCCTTGCTGGAAGCGCATGCTTTGCATGATCGCTATGTGGTTGTGCCTGAAGATGCCCCACGCCGGCCAACGAAAGCGCAATGGGAAGCCAAGAAATCCAGCCCTGAGAGCATTGCGGCCAAAGAATGGTGGACGGATTTCGCCATCTGTGCAGAAGGCAAGCAGATCATTTCCGCCGATGATTTCTCGCTCACTCAGCAGCAACTAATCGCGATCCAGTCAAACGCCATCTTCGCTGAGTTGTTCTCTAAAGGCTATGGCGAGTGCTCTGTATTCTGGATCGATCCTCAGACCGGTATCTATTGCAAGGCGCGTCCAGACTGGGTGCATCCGTTGAACGATAAGCAGATCAAGCTCATCGACCTGAAATCTACCGCTGATGAATCGCCCAGCGGATTCGGTCGCGCCGCAGCTCGAATGGGCTACCACCGACAGGCGGCTCACTACAGAGACGGATTCCAACAGGCAACAGGGCTTGAAGTCGTTGACTTCGTGTTTGCGGCCGTTAGTGCCCAGCCACCTGTTCTCGCTGTTCCCTATGTGATGTTGGACGACATCGACAAACAAGCAGTCGATGAATGCGCCGAACTGCGTGCGCTCTATGCTGAATGCGTGAAGTCCAATCGATGGTCAGCCTATGGCGACGGCTACATGGCCTTGGATTTCCCCGCATACGCCAAACGGGACACTGACGTGGAGATAACTACCAATGAGTGACGTTTCAGACCTCCGGTACACCATCATTCCAAAGTCGGATCAGCTCAACAGCGAACAACTTCTAGGTGGCCCGATCATCGTCACCATTACGCACGTTAGCGCGGGTGGTGGAGCAGATCAGCCGCTGTCTGTTCACTACGAAGGTGAGAACGGGCGCCCGTACAAACCGTGCAAGACGATGCGAAAAGTCCTGATCCACGCATGGGGATCAAACGGGGCTGTGTGGGCTGGTCGTTCTTTGGAACTTTACAACGACCCGACTATCAAGTTCGGCGGTGAGGCTGTCGGCGGAATTCGTATCTCCAGGATGACCGATATCCCAGAAAAAGGCATTCGGGTATCGCTGACTGCTACTCGTGGTAAGAAAGCGCTCCATGAGATAAAGCTGCTCGCGCTTGAATCAGTAAAAACCCCTACACAACACGAACCAGACGCACATACAATTGCCATACAGAATGCGGTGACGTTGGATGCACTGAAAGACGCGTTCACAGAAGCTCAGACTGACGCAAGGAATGCGCGGGACGCTGAGCGACTGACTCGGTATGTGCAAGAGAAAGATGCCCGAAAGTCCGCTCTGGAGTCGCATGACTAACGAAGAATTTCTCACTATCACTAAGAATGCAGGTCTGACCGCCGAGTACTACATGACGAATCCTCCGCGTCTGTCCGGTTTTGTTGTTCTTGACGAAAACAGAAAATTCCGCCACAGCCTGCGTTCTGAAACGGTCTGGGGAATCATCGAAGCGATTCATGATGGCGTGCCCGTTGAAATGATCCAGAAAATCGCAGAGGCCGCGAAGACATCAAAATGATCAGCCGCCTGATCTGCTGATCCCCCTAACCAACTGGAGAACGATATGAGCAAGACCAAAGAACAAATCGTGGCGATGGCAGAGCAAACCGCGCAAGCGCGTGCGGATGCCATGGTCGCCCGATACGTCGCAAGTGTCGAGAGCACGGCGAACGATTACATCGAAGGCGACTTTGAGCCGGACATCGATGATTTCTTTGCGTGGGTCGAAGGCTACGACTGGTCTTAACCCCCACCCCAGGAGACAACGAGATGAGCGAGAAGCATACGGCGGAATGGTTGATCGTCGCGCCCGATGGCTGGCGGATGACTGCCGAGAAGCCTATCAGCCTAATCCTCCAAGCATGCGGCCATGAGCGCAAGCTAAACCCGAATGAAGCTGAGCGCCAGGATGCGAGGCTGCTGGCTGCAATCGAAGACGAGCGTCGCCAATACGAGGACGACATGAACAAGCTGGTAACCCGTTTCCTATCGTGGACGCTTCCAGACTCGGTGTGCACTGATGGACAGACACATCGGCCCAAGGCCCAACGCTCGACAAGCATTTGCCCAACGGGCACCAACCTGCTGACAGCCATCGAAGCGCGCGCGATGCTCGATCACGTCCTCGGCTGCGAGGCTGGAGATCGCATCGCCTCGCGCGCCCTCGCCACCAACCCGGAGCAATCCGCATGACCATTGCCGCACTCTACGTCGAAACGGACGGCGCCTACTTTGGTCTGCCTGGCATAGACCCGTGGGACGAAGCGCGCGATGCCCGCAAATACGCTGGCCCGCATCCGGTCGTCGCGCATCCGCCGTGCCAGCGCTGGGGTCGCTTCTGGCACGGCAGCACGCGCAAGCCGCACCAGTTCCAGATGGGCGACGACGGCAACTGCTTCATGGCCGCGATCAACGCGCTCATGATCTGCGGCGGCGTGTTGGAGCATCCGGCCGACTCACATGCCTGGGCAGCCTATGGCTTCAAGAAGCCGCCGCGCTCGGGCGGCTGGATCGTGGCGGCCGGGCAGACGTTCTGCGCTCCGTGGTTTACCTGCTGCGTCTATCAGGGCCAGTACGGTCACCTCGCTGGAAAGCCGACGTGGCTTCTGGCTCGCGGCATGCGATTCGAGGGCCTCCCCGAACTGCGCTGGGGCAAGACCGAGCAGCGCATCCATCCCCGCGCCCTGGAGCTGCACGGCTACGAGAAGGCGCGCCGCATTGGAATGATGGCGATGGTCGGAGGAAAGGACAAGACGCGCATCCGCAACGCCACGCCGCCCGAGTTCCGGGACGTGCTCATCAACATCGCCAAGCTGGCGCGAAAGGAATCCGCATGACCAAAGACAACGCCAGCGGGGCGGGGATGGAGCTGCCGCCACTCGGATTTTGGGCGCTTGCTTTGACGACGGAGCAGCGTGGCTATGTCATCGCGTATGCCCAATTGGCTTGCACCGATGCCACCCGCCTCCTTGCCGAATCGCAGGCGCACAACGCCAAGCTGGAGGCGCAAGTGGAGCGGTTGCGGGAGGCATTGGACGTGGCAAAGGATGCGCTTGACCACTACCAACACGGCGGTTCGAACTATCGCGTAATCGCGGCTAACGCGCTTGCCAAGATCAGCGCCGCCCTTAAGCCCTGAAGGACACACCATGACCGACAACACTGAACTCGCCCGCCAGACCCCTTCCCCCGTCGAAGTGTCGAGGTTAGCGGACTTCCGCCGAATCGCTGAAGCCTACGGTTCCGCGATGTACAGCGCGGGCATGGATGCAAACTCGGACTTTCAAGACCGCCAGCGAGACTCGGACGACAAACGGTACGAAGCGCTGGCTGACCTCATCGAAGAACTCTCGGCTCTCGCCTCCATGGCATCCACCCCGGTGGGTGAAGTGCCGGCCGGGACGAGCGAGGTTTGCAAGCACGGAATCCGCCATCCGCATGAGTGCCGCGAGTGCGCCGATGCCGCTTGGATCGAGCACAAGGCAAATACTCCAACAGGCTACCCCGAGAACACCGAAGAAGACTTCCTCGCCGACGTCTACGACAACTGCTGCCGCATCATCAAGCCCGCCGTGGATCGCGGGATTTTGCCGGGCTCGGTAACAGAATCTCTGGAGATGCTCGTGGCTGAAAAGCTCGCCGCCTCTCCTGCGCCTGCTGCTTCCAAGGTGCCCACGATGGAAGATGCGCTCGCGGCGGGAGATGGCACGCTGCACGGCGCCATCGACTACTGGCAGAACCGGGCGCTTGCAGCAGAGGCCGCGCGCGACGTGGACGAGACGAACAAGGTTTTCGCCGACAACTACATCGAGTTGACGGCTGCTTCCAAGGGAGCCGAGGCGGTGGCGCGGGTACGTCGCTACAAGACGCCTGAAGGCTATGAGCACTGGGAGTTCGTCGGCGAGCGCTACCCGTTCTTCGACTTGCCTCACGGTGAACACGTCCTCGTGCTCGCCTCCCCCTCTCCCGCAGCGAGCATGGAAGTGCAGGGGCTGGACGCCAATGCCATTCGACTTGCCACGTTGGAGGAAGCCGCCAGGGCCTGCGAGAAGCTGGCCGAAGATCGATTCAACGATCACGGCACCCGCGAGCCCGACACCGGCGCCTGCTACTACGGTGGCCGCATCGAAGAGGAATACCAGACGCGTGACGAAGAGGACGATGAATGCGCCAAGGCCATCCGCGCTCTCGCCGCGAAGAACGGCTGGCGGCTGGGAGAAGGCCGTGGCTGAGCAACTTCCAAGCACCGTGCTGCCGTGCCCGTTCTGCGGAGGTAGGAATGTCCAGGCCGCCTATCGCGATGTCGAACCTCAAGGTGATCCTTGGTACGGCGGGAAGATGGCGACCTTCATGGAGTGCACCGACTGCGGGTGCACGCTATTCGACGGGAGCTTTCACGAGGGCTTCATCAATCCAGACGACGCACGCGAGAGATGGAACACGCGCGCACCAGCTCAATCAGCGCTGGACGAGGCGAACGCGATCATCGAACAACGCAACGCGATGTGCTCGGCCTACTTCGCCGAAGTCGCGGAGCTGCGCAGGGAAGTCGAAGCCTTGCGGGCGGATCACGCGCAGGAATCTCGCCGGGCAACCATGGCCCTGAAGGAATCAAAGTGACCACGCTACACCTAATGACGCAGCGCGGCCAGCCCTATGGCAGCGAGCGCCGCTGCTGCGAACGGTGCGGCCTGATGATGGTTTCCCGGCCGGATTCGTTCTGGAAGTCTCACACCTGGACGGATGAGCCGAGCCGCTACAGGCCTTGGGCGGCTAGTGAGGCCAACGTGCCCGACGAACTCGTCCCATGCGACAAGCTGCCTCCGAAGGAATCAACGTGAGCAACCAAGCAACAAGGCCGGCCGAGGGGATCAAAAGCACGCTCGATCTCTACATCGGCCACAAGCCGACCTTCGATTCTCTCTGTGCAGACATCGACGCCCTCCTGGCTCTAGTACAGCCTGCGGTGAGCGAAGAGGCGGAGAGAGCTGCGTTCGAGGCATACATCCGCAAGGATCGCGGCGACCTGACCACGTTCGGCCACGGCAAGAACATGCACTACCTCAACGGCTACGTCAACAACGCATGGCTCGGCTGGCTCGCCCGCGCTCAGTCTTCAGCCAAGGGTGACGAGGGGATGCAACATGAATGACCGCGAACTACTTCAGGCTGCGGCGAGGGCTGCGGGGTACAACTTCCAATGGGAGCCAGCGCTGCTCAACGAATGGCCCGAGCCAACGGTCTTCACGCCTGAGGGGTTCGGCCAATACTGGAACGCGCTTGAAGACGATGCGGACGCGTTCAGGCTTGCCGTTGACCTCGGCATCCTTGGCACCCCTGAGATGCATCATCACATCGGGGTTGAACAACTGTGCGGCCAGAACTCGGACTGCATCTATGCCGCCACTCGCCGCGCCATCGTCCGTGCCGCCGCTGCACTCGGAGAACAGCATGACCAATGACACGCGAGCAGAGTTCGAGGCGTGGGTAATGGCCGACATGCTTCGGCTCGGAATCGGGACATTGGGTGCTGAAGCGACATTGGCTCGCGGCTCATGTGAAAATGAATGGCGAGTCTGGCTCGCCTCTCGCCGGGCTGCGCTGGAGGATGCTGCGAAGGTGTGCGAAGCTAGATTCATGGGTGACCTCAATCGCGAAGACCAAGAGGCTCGTCGGTGCGCTGCCGCAATTCGCGCACTGGCTGATGAGGGAGTGAAGCCGTGAAGGAAAACCAAATGACTGACGAAACAACCAATCCACCAATCCCCCCGCGATTCCAAATCCGAATCATCCCGGATGACCCTCGCCGGCCGCCTGAGATTACGGCGCAGATTCGCGAACTGGAGGCCAAGAAATTGGCGATGGCTGCTCTGAAGCCGCACCCGCCGAATTACTACGCTGACAAAAAGGCGCTGAACCGCGAGATTTATAGGCTGTCCCGCATCGGCCTGCCAGTCGATCTATCGTGGCGCAATGACAAAGGCCGTCCGCCGTTCCTGCCGAAGGAACAGGGCATCGCGCATATCCGCATGTCGGCCGATCAGATCGCGTTCTGCATGCGCATGTCTCCCAAGGGGAATAACGTCTCCATGGGTGTTCGGGCGTGCATTGATTTCACGATGGCTGCCAGGCAGTTGCCGAACCTTCCGGATGCTCTGGAACAGGACGACGAATCGTAATGGCCCGGCCGCCTAGCGTCCCTTATCACATCTCCGGCTCCATGCTCCTGGTCGGAGACGCCAACCAAATCCAAGTCTCGCTTGTCGATATCCCTAGCGAAACGCGCGATCGGATGGCGCTGAAATTCCTCGCGTCGAAGCTCACCAAGATCATCCCAAAAGGCGGCTATCCAGAGGCTCAGCGGCTGGCAGATTCAATCTGCAAACACGGCCGCGTCACTCGGAAATTCATCGAGAGACTGCCCGAGGAAACCGTCCTGAAAGCTTGCTTGGTGAACTATGCCCGAGAAAAACAAAGCGTTCCTCCCCTCGATTTAAACGAGGCAGCCGCCGAATTTGACGCTAAGATTGGCTCACTGGAGCGCGTAAGTCAGAAAAGCGAGGCTTACGTGTCGGCGCGAAAAAGGGCGGATGAGATTTTGTTTTCGTATCGCCGCTAGGAGAAATGTGAAAACTCTTTACAGAATCATCGCCCTGATCCTGCTGGCGCCATTTGTGGCTGGAGCGGCCATGTTCATTGCAGCGTTTATTGCGCTGATTGCGCTGATTGGCGCCCTATACGACGCCGCTACGCATACCGCTTAGCCGCCGTGTGCGGCGAGTACCTGGGCGATAGCGTCCACCAGCGCCTTACGCGAGGTCGCTTGAGTCGCCTGGATACCGGCCCACTCGGAGTCCGTGAGAGTGGTTCGCCCTTCCATCTGCGCCTGCTTGACCGTCGCCGAGATAGACGCAGCCTGAGTCAGCGCGTTGGTCGCAGTAGTCAAAACAGCGGCCAGGATGTCGATTGCTTCGGTGACGTTGGCCATTACTTGACTCCGTGAGCGGTGAGATAAGCCGACAGTTGCGCCAGCAGGGAGCTTGCCAGTGCCAGCTTGCCTTGGGCCGTGGCGGTGTCGCCGACAGTCTCAGCAGCATGCGCCGCAGTGATAGCGGCAGTTGCCTGGTCGCCGAACGACAGAACGTTCTTCAGATCATCCGCAGAGAGCTTTCCCGTCGGCGCTGCCTGAGCGGCCGACAGTTCCAGCGCACTCACCTGGCTCTGGGCATAGGCCAGCGACTCATCCAGCGACTGAGGCGCCACGAGGCCCAGCGAAGTGCAGGCAGCCAGAGCTAGCGTCAGCGTGGCAGCGTAGAGAAAATGAATCCTCATTTCGAAGTACCTCCGGGAATGGTGATAGTGGTATTACCAGACTGAGCAGCCTGCTCTGCGGCCGGATCAGCATAGGTCAGATAGTGCGCAGAGAGCGCCGCCAGACCCATCTTGCAGAATTCCACCACGTCGTCAGCACCTTGAACGTGCATGACACGAAGATAGAACCAACCTGCTGCCATCATGACGGCAGCGTAAACCTTGATTGCACCGGCAGAAAGTAGAGAGTTCATGCCGGTAGTTTAACCTCAGGCATGTATTCCTCTATGACAGGATGTAAGCCGGGCCAGTATTCAAGCGCTTGCTGAACAGCTTCCAGACAGGTATTAGCTTCGAACGGCTCTCCGATTGGTTCGAAAAGCAAATCATCGTTCAGTACGAACGCCCGATATTTCACCTGAAATCCTGCGCTGCGTATTGGAGGTTTTCCGTCCAGCGCTCAATCCAGCCCTTGCCGTAGATTTTCCACTGAGGGTTTTCCAGATAGAACTGCTGAACGCGGGCGATGAAGCCGAATACCTGGGCTGGATACGTCAGACCCGACAGATGAGCCATCGTTTGAGGGCCTAGAACACCGTCCTGCTGGACTCCAGCGACGAACTGGAGGAACTGGATGGCTCGGTATTTCCCCGCATTGACCGCAAAGTCAAACACCTGATACGCGAGCGGCGGGTTTAGCTGGTCAATTTCCGGCCAGTAGTCACGGGCGTAAATTGCAATCGCGCCCTCTCGCGTCAGGTTTTTGATATCGACGTTCGGGTATGAGCGTTTGCTGATGCCAAAGTTCGTTTCGCCGCCCGGATCGCGAACGTCCATCGAATAGCCGCCCTCGTGCAGAAGGGTTCGTCTAACGATAGTGGGCCAGTCAAGTAATAAAGTATTCATGCGTAACGATAGACGTCCACTTTGCGTACTTCAGCGAGTCCCTATAGAACATCGCGAGGTTGTCCTCCATCCGCGCAAACGGCAGCGGAATATTCGTCCGTGTCTTGCCGGTCTTCCAGTTGTACTCGACGCCAGGCGCGTCGGGAACCTTCTGCCATTCTTCCGGTTGCTGCACCGGCTTCTCAACCTTAGGCCCAAAGGGCGTCCAGTCCTTGGTGGATTCCGTGGGGTCAGTCTCGGTGCGCATAGTTAGCTCCACTGGTGGTTGTTGACGATGTTCATTACGCTCTTATGGGACTTGAACCCATAAATAGCAGCGATATTCCTGTAACTCCATCCACCCTTAAGCCTTAGTATCTTGATGACCGCAACGTCCTCGGCTTCTATTACGTTGTTTCTCTTGTTCCTAGCGTTTTCCTTTGGAGTCGCCCACCGACAATTTTCGAAAGAGTAGTTTCCACTGTTATCGATTCTGTCGAGTTGCAATCCAGCCTTGTATCCCGGGAGCATGTCTTTCGCAAATTCACTGAATGACAGCCACGGATCGCAAACTCGAATGCCTCTTGCGCCATAACCAGGAAAGTCCTTCCCCTTCTCGTAATAGCATCTCCGCTTCATTGCGGCCCATATGCTATGAAGTTGAGCGTGATCTTTAGCCCGATGATTCTCCGCTGCTGCCATAAACCCAATCCTTCGCATAACCTAGCTTTTGTAGCTTGGGAAGCTGCTTCTCAAGCCGCTCGCCCACATCGTCGCGTACCATGACATTGGACGGGACTTCGATGGACTCGACTAGAGAATACGCCTTGTCACAAGCTTCCGCAACGGTTTTTGCAGTTCCTACGGCAACTCCAATGTAATTCCCGGCCGTGCAGAAGGTCGGTTCTTCCACGACTTCGCCGCCCTTCATCACAGGCGCCTTTTTCATGCACACATCGAACAACTTGAAGTCCTTCAAAGCCGACTTGGTGAGCCCATAGATCGGCGCTCCCGTGTTCTCTTGCGGAGTGTTCGTGTACTCGGGAAAATCGCCATGAGCCATGATGACACCGCACGCGATGTCTTCGCTGACCTTGATCGTATCGCGCCCCTCCAGCAGATCAGCCATCCAAGTGACGGGATCGCCTTTGTGCAGACTGGTCTGAATCGGAAAACACGGCCAGCCAAATCGGCAAGTCCATTCGAGAGGCATCGGAATGCCGCGCCCGTCAATGATTACGGCAATATCTGCATACCCTACATAATTGATGCTGAACAAGTAGTCACTGCATGGCTCAAGCACATCATTGAAGAGCTGAGACTCTTTGACGTACTTCAATAGGGTGCCCATCTCACCTGTCGAAACACCATAGTCTCCGCTCATTAGACGCTTGTGTTCGAAGTTCTCGCACTTCCACTGCGACCAGCCATTGGGGCCAAACCAGCCTCCAACAGCCATTTCAATGCCCTTGATTACGTCTTGGAGGACGAACCCATTAGATAGCGGTGGGTCTTTCTGCCATTCCTGTAGCTTGTAAACCATATCCGCCGCGCTCTTCGAGACATACGAGTATTTCTTCGGAGCGTCACCGATCGCCTTGCAGACATATCGCTTAGGATGAGCACGTACATACTTCTCGGCGTCCTTATAGCTGTTGAAGCGGATCATTTCTGAAGTCTCGATGCCGCAGCTTTCGAGAGCCTTCATTCCCTTCAGTCGATCAAGCTCCAGCTCACCGGCTTGCTTATTGCAGCCAAAGATCGGGTATCCCGCATTGAAGTACGGTTGCAAAGCGTCGATGTACAGGCAGTTATCGCTGACCAAGATCAGATCAGCCCACTTCATCGAAGGCCGCCAGTCAGCTACGCGCGGAACGATCCCATCGCCAGCAGGACGACGATTCCCGCCCTTGGTGTCCGGGAGCCAGTACCGAACGTCGTGCCCTGCCTCCTGCGCTCGATATGCCACATCCAGCGAGCACTTGCACGTATCGATGACAAGGACTTTCACGGCTGCTGTTCCTGCTGCTGGTTGCTGCTGTTCTGTCGAACAACGTCGGCGGCAATCTGTCGAGCGATATGATCGGCTAGGAACGCATTACCCTTGTCAGGCTTAGCGGCCATGATCTTCGCCATCTTCGGGTCTTCGATGATCTTGGCGACAGCATCAACGGTCATTTGTTTCTGTCTAGCAATCATGCGTTGCGCTGCAACGGCTGCCGCACCAGTTGCCAAACCAGAAACCGGGCTTCCCGCAACAGTACCAATGCCACCAGAAAGCAAAATGAAAGCCACCTTATTGACGACGAAATTTGCCGTCGTTTCCTGATGCGTGAAGTCGGCCGTTCCGCGAATCATTCGATTCGCCTGCTGTTGTGCGGTTTGTCCTCGAATCGCATCGGCAACTTTTCGGATGTTCGCAGCCTGCTCGGGAGAGTACAGCCCCGACTTCTGAGCCATCAATGCAAGGTCTTCAGATTCAGTCGGATGATCGAAGAAATACTGGTTGAACTTCGAACGCAGTCCATCCATTGCGGCAGCGGCTTGAGGCGATTTCTGGATGGCCTGCACCGTCTGACGCATGTTCGATAGACGCTCGCTCCGGTTGCCTTGCATGATGGGATCGAGCACCATTGATGGGTCAGCCACACCGGCAGCCTTACCAAGCGCGGAGTTGTTATACCGGTCGCGCTGAGTCTCTGTCGTCTTGCGGATCGCATTAACTTCGGCCTCCCGGACAGCAGCGGCTTGCACAGCATCCTGAACGGTTGCGACGGATTTATCCAGACCGTAGGACTTCAGCGCAGGGCCGTAGTCCCGCTGGAACTGAGCGAATTTCTGTGGAGTCAGTCCACCAGGCGATGCCTTGAGGTCGGATAGCTTCTGACCGACGTATGACTTAACTGCCTGCTGGAACTCCGGGTTATCGCCCATGAGGGTCTGAATACGAGCCGCAGTGTCGCCGCCTTTCATGCCCTTAGGCAGAAGCGTTTCCGCCGCCTGCCCTGGCCCCATGGCCTTGGATCGACCATAGTCCATGTCGGCAGTCAGTTTGTCGGCGGCCTGGCCTCGCTGGAAGGGGTCGAGCTTTGCCATGCCTGAAGAATAGTCGCTCAGGTATTTGGAATATGCACCACCGGATGCGTTATCAACCGACTGGATTAGCGCTTTCTTGATCGCAAGCAGGTTCCCCACGTCAGGCGTGTTCTCCTGAGCGTATTTGCCCTTACCTTCGATCCGGTCGTTAATGTCACCAATGATGTTGTGAACGGTCTTGCCGTCCATCGTGGCACTGTCGGTCGTAATCTTGCTCGAAAGCGTCGAGGAAATTTTCCCGCTTCCGACCGGCGCATTCGTTTTTCCAAGGTTTTCCTTGGTGTTGCTCAGGATATTCGCAGCCACACCGCCAGCAGATCCGGCAACCAGATCGCGACCGACGAATTTCTTTTCATAGTCACGAGCCAGCTTCAGCGCTGGCGCCACGTCCACGCGCTGAGTCTCGTTGACCTTCTGCAACGTCCCCTGAGCCTGAGCCTTCACCTGATCGCGAACCGTATCGTTCAGCTTCGACAGACTCGCCTGCCCAATCTCTCCGAGCGAGCTATTTGGCTGGAACGTCGCAATCGTGTTCTCAACATGTTTGTCGGCAGTTTTCTGCGTTGCAGCCGCCGCCTCCTCGCGAGACTGAAACGTCTGCATCTGCTCTTGCTGCGCGGCCTTCAGTGCATCCTGTGTCAACTTCGGAGAAGCGTTTTCCGAAGCTGTCTGATTCACGGCCTCGCGTTGAGCGACGTAATCCTTAGTCTTTTCGACAGCAGTTTTTTCGGCGGCGGTCTGCCCCGCTTTGTTTGCCATCTTGGCCCCACCGAACGACGCCCCGAGGCCCATCGCAAGAGTCAGCTTGTCCGCATTCTCACGCGACATTCCAAGACCAACCAGCCCTTGCGTAACGGCTTCTTGGCTTGATCCAAATGCGCCTGAGACAGCGAGATTTTTAAGCGTCTGAAATGCTGATCCGCCCCCAGTTCCACCGGTCGCAACGGCCGCAGCACCAGCGCCCGCGATAGCTTGAGTGACATTGGCTGGAGCAGGCTCCTTTCCAAGCAATGCCTCGTTGAATTTCTCTCCCAGCTTGGGCGGCTGGTAAGTTTTACCTCCAGCCTTCTCAATCAGTTGATCCATCATTTCAGCGCCGGGGTTAGCGAAATTCTTCAGCCCATGCGTTATGAAATCCAGGAACTTACCAGGCGCACGGTCGAACTGGTCAATCATGTACTCTGGCGTCGTCATGTGCTCAGAGTCTTGCGCCTGGCCGAGGTGAATTCGACTGTCCGACTTCGGGTCGCTCGCAGCACTATCGGCCGAACCGGCAGGCTTTACCACCTCAAACCCCTGAGGTGCGCCAGACGCCGTTTTGACTACTTCGAAGCCAGCCGGAACGTCAGCCATCATTCACCCTTGTACTTGACGATAGTTCCGTCTGGCAGTTTGTAATACTGCCCTTTGACATGGGTATCACCTGGATCGTATGGGATCGGGGAATCGGCGGTAGACCCAGGCAGAGAGGACTTGCTAAGCATCTCCGAATAGCTCGCCGAAGCGGTCTTGCGGTCGCCTGTGATGTGCTTGTTAACGTCTGCCACCGTCCACGGTACTGCCTTATCAAGCTTGGCAACCGTTTCCTCGGCCTCTTGCTTCTGGCGCGGAGTTGCGCCAGGCCAGACCTGGAATCCCTTGTTTGCCACTTGCAGGGCTTGTTTGGCAAGCGCCAGATAGTTCGCAGCCACGATAGGCGGATCGCCCTCCTTCGGCCGCATGGCTTGCAAATCCTTGACGATGTGAGCCGAAGCGCCACCAGCCGAGCCAGAGGTTGCCAGAACCCCCAGTTCTACCTCCAGACCGGATGCCTCCTGCTGGAATGCGCGATTCGCTGCCGGAGTCATTTTTCGCGCAGTCAGGCCACCGAGCGCATCAGCGCCGCTCTTGTTGTACCGAGCAGCAATGTCGCCGAACGTGCCCACGCCAGTACCCGCTGGAAGGCTGGCCATGTTGGTGATGTGAGCCTCGGCAGCGGTCATACCTTCGAATTGACGACCGGCAAGGCGTTGATTGATTGCGCCACCTCCGCCGCCAACACCGCTATTAGGGTCAGCCTTGGCGGCGAAAAGAGCGCCTTCCTTGGTGTTCTTTTCCTGAATCGTTCGCTCAGTGTTGATCTTCTCGCGATCCAACGCAGCAGCGGCAGCATCTCGGCTCGCCTCCGCGCTAGCGCGAATCTGATCCGTCTTTGCCTTCATCTGCTCGCTAATGATCTTCGCTCGGTCAAGCGCACTGATCGAGATATCCTCAAACCGCTTGTCCATGCCTGGCGTGAACTGCTGGAATGGCAGATCTTCACCATAAGCCTGTTTGTAGGCTTGTCGGCGAGCATCCAAATCAGGCTGCGAAGAAACACCCGAGAGAAACGACGCCTGTTGAGCGAACTTCTTTTGCTTGTTCGCGATGTCTTCAGCAACAGCCTTCTGACCGTCAGCGAGCGCCTTCGCCTCCTGATCGGATGCCTTCGACCAAACGCCAATCAGCTTATCGGCATCAGCAAAGTCACCCGACTTGATCGCAGCATCAGTCGCTCCAGCGATCTTGTCATGCCAAGTCGCTTGCGGGTTCTGCTGCTGCTGTTGCTGCATCGCCATCATGAACTGATCCGCACGCTGGGCTGTCTTCTGCGCCTGCGCGTTCTCTAGCTGGATGCCCTGCGTCAGTGCTTGAGCCTGCGCAAGCTTCTGCGCAGCCATGGCACGGTCGTTAGCCTGCGCGTAGTAATTCGGAAATTGGATGGTATCGGGCACGGCTTAACCTCCGAATAGACCGCCAAGGCCGCTCAGAAAACCACCGCCACCAGAACCACCGCCACCAAACATGCTACCAATGATCCCCGCACCGCCGCTGAATAGGCTATTAAGGCCGCCCTGCGTATTCGAAGCACTATTGGTCTGAGACGCATAGGTCTGGTTCGGGTTGATCCACGCGCCCGCCAGGTTCGCAAGCATCGTTTCCTGGTTGTTGAGATATTGCGACGTATAGGCATCGGCGGTGTTAGAAATAGTTCCGGCCATCGTCCCGCCGCCGATCAGTCCCTGAGAAGCGAGTTGATGCTGAACTGCGTTCGTCGCCTGCCCTAGTCCGGCTTGGAACCCCTTGTCGCTTGTGACACTGGAAGGATTGGCAATCAGGCTGGCGAGCTGAGCAGCATATGCCGGTCGATAAGCGTTGAACGCGTTGGCATTGCTCAGCGTCGAATTGTTTTTGTTGTTCTGAAGAAGGCCCGTAACTCCACTCAGCAATGAACCCCAATCAGCCATCGAACCCAAGCTGCCACCTGACGAACCGCCCGAGGCAAAGGACGCGCCAGAGTAGTTATCGCCAAAAGTTCCAGTGACAGTATCGAGAGCGCTCATGATTCGATCATCCCATTCAAGAGCATAGCAGAGTAGTTCGGAGATGCTAGGGTTACTGGCTCATTGGTATCGGAAGTTTTTACCGCTCCCGGGCCAAAGTTGAAAAGGCTGGTGAAATAATCCGGAGAATCCGACCCAGCCGAGTTGCCACCTGAATACGTGGATTGTTGCGATGAAGGCGCGCTAGAGCTTTTCCCTCCGAAAAGGCTGCCAATTCCGTTGAACAGGCCGCCAAAATTCATGGCTCCGCCGCTCTTTGAACTCGCTGAGCTGCCCCCTGTAGCACTATCGTATAGACCCAGGAGCGACGAAGCCTCTGCGGTAGTCTTTCCTTCGCTTGCGGATGTTCCGTCGAGCTTTTCAGCACCCTGTGCAAACAGATTTCCAAGCGACCCCGAAGAACCGAAGTAGCCACCCGCCTCATAGCCAGCAATTGCATTGGCAATGCCGCCCATCGTTTCCACAGGTTTAACGTTCACGCCCTGCCTGGCGGATTCATCGAACTGGGCTTGAGTTTCCCCACCAAGTTGTCCGACCAGCGGCGTGAACTTGGTTCCGGTGATTCCGCTCCACATCTTTGCGCTCAGCGGATCGCCTGCGCCAAGCAGGAACTGGGCACCAGTCTTCCACGGCTTATCGCCCATCTGGCTGAACAGATTTTTAGTGTGGCTAAGCTCGCCTTTGAATAGATCGCCAATCCAGCTCATCGCACAACCACCGTGACATTCGGAATGACCGTATAAGTGACGCGCAGGGAATCCAGAGGGGAGAGCGCGAACATACCGGCGACAACGCCTGTATCTATAAACGCACCTCCATTCCGGGAGAATTCTATCTTACTAACTGTTCCGCCCTGTACGATTACAGACTGGTCATTTACCGTATTATTCGTGTATGTATATGGGCTCGCTGAAACAGTTTGCGCTGTTGCAGGAACCAACCTCTGCTGGAAGTTCAGAAGTTGATTAATCTGCTGAAGATACCTAGAAAAATCTACTGTCGGAATATCGCCTTTTCGCGTAAATGGTTGGTCAAAATTAAATCCTTTGAGTCTCTGTTGCGGTTGTGTGCTCATATGTCACCCAGCGCGATCAGGAGTTCCAGCCTAGAAAACCGAATCGGGTCGATTCCTGCATATTCCAGTTCATAGGCACGCTTGGAGAATGTCCCTTGCAGTCCAGGCAGAGATGGAACAGACTTGGTCAGGTCGATATTCCTCCACGATGACCACGTTTGGTAGTCGTCGTCAGACCAACGAATGCGCAATGCACTAGCCGATTTCTGGTCAGCTTTTATCCTAAGTCCAGAAACCATCTTCCGAAGCGAAGTGCCCGCTTCGAAATTATCAGTGCGAAGGCGCATAGATATTGGAGTCTGTGAGGTTCCGGTATCTACAGTTGTCGAATCATCAGAAACATAGACATTTCCATCATTAAACAGTACTCTTGTTGAATCGGAAAACGGATTATTTGATGAAGCTATGGGGTATATTTGTGCTGATGCAAGCGGCACGTCCGGAATTAATCCAGTCTTGAAAACTGACCATTCTCCGCTTTTGATGTTATATGAAAGAAGAAAAGTTGATCTTATGCCGTTGAGGACATAAACGTAAGTCAGGCAATAGAATTTTGCCCCTCCCATTGCGCATGAATAGGCAGCTAGTTGGAATCTACCGGGTGCAAACGCAGCACCATTAACAGATAAAAGTCGATCTATTTGAGGATTAGACACGACCACGGGATTGAATTGATTCATTTTTATTACTGAATTCAATCCGCTCGTTGATGATCCCACCCAAAAAATATCATCATCTATGGTGACGATAGTTTTTGGTGCTATGCATCCCCATTTGATATTTATCTGTTGAACTGGCAAAAGAGGACTTCCAATACCGTTATTGCCAGCGTCATAGAAAACCTCTACGGTATATGTTTTGAACGAAAGAACTTCGTTCAAATGCCTTCTAATGGCATATGGCTGACCAACAGTTCCCCATGCATTGACTACGTTAGTTGCGCTCCAAGTAGAAAAGTCATTTTGATTAGTTGAACCCCAGATAGAACCAACACGATCCATAACATAAAGATAACCATTAAGGAATGCAGAACCATTGATGGTTCCATTTGGATAATTTGGGGAGACTATTTTCGTGAAAGAAGCTCCGTTATAGTAAGCTGCTTCATTTCCATTAGAAACATACACTTGTGTTGATCCAACAACTGTTGATTGATCGAACCAACTATCGTTTGATACTAATACCCAAGAATATCCGAGTAATCCATTTCTATATACGCCATTTCTGAAAGAAACAAAATCTCCAAACCCTTGATTCGAAGATGAATATATAGCTTGTCCGGCGCCAGCGGATGTATTGCTGAGGTCGGTGTTTTTGGTAAGTCCGGCACGTCGGCGCGTCCATATCGCCCCAGCCTCATCTTTTTCTAAATATCCATTCGTCAGCAGTCCATCGACTGACGGATCTGCATAACGCTGGTCAACCGACGCAGCGAGCGGAACAACCTTCCATTCAGCGGAATTTGCCACCGGAGTACTGCCCTTGCGGGTCTGGTGAGAATGTGATTGGAACGCCTTCAGTGTCCCAGCCCTCAAGGGCTTCACGGTACGCTTGGGCGCGTTGCTGGCAGCGGGCGACGATAGATGACGGTTGTCCAGTGCAAATTTCGTCAGCCAGGCCCCACTTAAGGCCCATGATCCACTCCACGGGGAAGTCCACCGTGTCGAGCAAACTCACAGCGTTTCCGACTTGGCCTTGAATGACCAGGTGCAGCGTGTTCAGGACTTCGGAGGAATCCGGCAACTGCCACGTGTTGACGTTCAGGTAATCACGCTGATGGTTCACGAAAATCTGATTTATCTGGCCTTGCTGGTTTACCTGAGACAGGCGTGACCATTCTTCCCATGAAATCTGCTGTACAGGGCGTTTCGTGCCGCCACTCGTCACCAAAATATACGACTCGCAGACCCGCAGAGGTTTAACCATCGGAACATTCTGACCAATGCCAAGGTTATAGGCGCCCTGCCCGAGGACGAGCGGGATCGATAGATCCTGCCGCGTCCACAGCTTCAGCCCCTGCGTCTGCCACAGGTTAATCAGGTCGTTGTACCTCAGCAGGTAGTCGCTCAACGATTCGCTATCGAGCGACTGTCCAACGCCAATAATCCCAGCGTTCTGAGCTGCGCCGTTGAGGATGGCTTGGACTTGCGTAGTCATTTTAGTGCTTACCGATTAATTCAACGAAAAATCCGATAACAGAACCGATCCCGGCAGCGATAGTCATGCCTGCCCAGAAACCGCCCTTGGATTTGTTAGCGAGTGCTAGAAGCTCGGTAATGTCCTTGCGAAGTGCGCCCAACTCTTTCTCAAGGTTGTTCACCTTTTCATTGAGCATCCCATATTGCATAGGGTCGAAGTCATTCATTCAATATGCCCCTCTTTTCATCAAACGCTTGCAAGCCCGGGTAATCGCCTGATTCATTGTCCCAGGGCCGGGAACGTTATATTCCGCACCGCCTATTTTCCACAATCTGGCTTCCGCAATCGTGAATGTATTGCTTACTGCGGTCGCGAATTGAATGGTTAAAGAAGTCGTGCTAGCAGCTACCTGGAAAGTAACTACCTGAGTTGTATATCCGGCAACACTTGATCCGTTGTCGTAAATCTGAACTGCTTGAGCATTGACGATGACTCGTCCGCGCGCAGTAAATGCTAGTGCATAGAACGTGACATTGGGATCGCTCGTAATAGTCAGCGTCTTGTGGAATAGAACATTCGTTGTGCCAGACCCAGGAGTCTGAACGACAAATGTGTCTTGAATTCCATCGACAACTAGATTAAGAGCGGCACCAGAAATATCTGAAGTCCATCCCGCAGGAACTCCATTGGCGATGAAAATAGGCAATGTGCCTGCTGTGGTGCTAGCTATCGCTGCAAAATCTCCAGCAGTCCCTAGGAGTTCAGTCGTCCTCAAAGCATAGACGATCGAATCCTCATATCCAATGTTTGAATTAGAGTCAGGAATTACTGTTGTCGTTGGATCGAATAACGTTGTCGAAGGAAAATATTGGCCTGCACTCAAACCAAGCGATGCCGCCGCATTCATTTGAGCGTCTGTGAATAGATTCCCCTCGATACGCTGAGTTATTACCTTTCCGCGAGGAAGATTACCAACTCCTGGATTAGGATTTGCTGCATCACCACTTCCGCCCCATTCGTTGTTTGTTACGATGAGATTAAGAATGGCTCCTGTAAATGGTGAGCTGGGATTGCTGTACAGACACCATCCGCGTTGTGCTTCACAATAGTTGTTGTCGATAACAAGGTTAGAAATATATCCGGCCGTCTCGAAAACAAACATGCCGCCATTTTGCGGGTTGGCTACAGTCCACCCCATGACGTTCTCGAATATATTATTCTGAATTGTCAGATTCCGACCGCCTGCAATTCTTACAAGCCAGTTCGTTTGGTAAATGTGGTTATTAGCTATCCGTGTGGCGAAATTGCCGAAATATTGGACGTTATCAAGATATACGCCGTAATTTCCAGAAGCTGTTCCACCATCGCCCCGAACGTCACTATTTTCGATGTCTATTCCGACAGTTTCATGCAGGAAGATTTGCTTTCCCTTGAATCCTGCAATCGAGCAGTAATCAATTCTACAGAGCGCGGCATTCGTGAAATTAACCGCAGTCAGTCCAGTAGTCGTAGTTAGCGTCAGATATCGAAAAGTGACATTCCGAATGAATCCAGTGCTATCCGGGTTTCCGTCATTAACACCGACCAGGAACATGGTCGTTGAACCGGTGTAATTTAGAACAGAGCCATACGTCGCATCGTAGGAATTGAATTCTCCTTCGATGTGAACTCGAAGCGTCTTGCCTAGATTAATGGCACCGATGTTGTAAACGCCAGCAGGCACGCGTAAAGTGAATCCGACACAGGCTGTTGCGCAAGCAACGAAACGAGTCGCATTGACTGTATCCGTCTGGGACGGATTAACGCCAAACTGTCGAACGCTTATCTCATCTGTTGCCGCCAGTTTCCACCGACCACCATCACTTGCAACGATGATCGTTCCGCCATTGTCTGCGCTCGTCGTATCAGAAGAATCGTAGTAATACTCGCCGCCGCCGCCATCTCCTGATGCGTAGTAGCCAAGAACAAATGCCTTACCGACACCTGTCTTCAGGAGCGCACGAAGAGCAGTAATGGTCGAGATTACACGTCCTGATCCGCCCACAAGATCAACGCCCGATCCATTGGCGCTACTGGCAACATCGGCCTCATACGCGGTCAATGCAGCGGACGATGCGGCTCCATCCAGAGCCAATCCAACCGATCCAGCGCCATATCCCGAGCCAGGTGTATATCCGATAAGACCAGCGCCCTTAGTTCCTGAGTTCTTTTCTCCAAGAATATTATCAAAATCCGACAGCGGCTGAATCGGCGCGCTGAGGCTTCCGAAATTTGTTAGACCTAGAGTGCTCATTAATCAATCTCCGGGACTTCCAGTGAATTGCACGGGCAATCCTAGGTTGTTTACGAACTGAACGAATTGTCCATTATTGTTGATGAACGCGATAGGCGAAACAACAAACAGGTCAGCCGGATTCTGCGCCCATGGGACTTCGGGGTGTTCCCGAATGCTACGTACAAAATCCTGTGGCTGTCGAGGTTCCCAATCATCAGGGCAAACGTAGTATCCCTGCCACTGCTTTCGCAACTGAGAAGCTTTGAATTTCCCACCGCACCGCGCGCAGTAGGCATTAAAGTCGCCACCTACGTAATAATCGGGCTGATTTTGGGTTGCCATGATCCCGACAGTTTACGGGAAAACTGTCGCAGGCACTGCAACGTTAGTCCAGCCATAGACGCTATCGAGCACCATCTGACGCCCTGCGACTGTGAGTTGCGCCGGGTCTGATGTCGAGAAATAGTTGCTATTGGCTTGGAAACATGCGGCGTAGTAAACCGATGTCGTGCTCGAAGCATTGACCGGAT
>Ga0070688_100000088_pt1 | contig 46742 bp, 39 predicted proteins | sample KBSS13HmetaG_FD_64679 | JGI IMG/M metagenome (GOLD analysis project Ga0070688, IMG submission 64679) | Switchgrass rhizosphere microbial communities from Kellogg Biological Station, Michigan, USA - KBS S1-3H metaG | ecosystem: Host-associated > Plants > Roots > Rhizosphere ...
CGAGGAAGCGCGCTCGATCGAGACCACGAAGGACATCGTCGAGGGCATGGAGTTCGACAAGGGCTACATCTCGCCCTACTTCGTGACCGAGAAGGACAGCATGGAGGCCGTCATCGAGGACGGCTTCATCCTGCTCTACGACAAGAAGCTCTCCAACATGAAGGACCTGCTCCCGGTGCTCGAGAAGGTCGCCCAGCGCGGCAAGCCGCTGCTCATCGTGGCGGAAGAGGTCGAGGGCGAAGCGCTCGCGACGCTGGTCGTCAACAAGCTGCGCGGCACGCTCGCGGTGTGCGCGGTGAAGGCGCCGGGCTTCGGCGATCGCCGCAAGGCCATGATGGAGGACATCGCGGTCCTCACCGGCGGCAAGGTGATCACCGAGGACATCGGCATCAAGCTCGAGAACGCGAAGATCGAGGACATGGGCCGCGCGAAGCGCATCGTGATCGACAAGGAGAAGACCACGATCATCGAGGGCTTCGGCAAGAAGGCGGACCTTACGGGCCGCATCGGCCAGCTCAAGAAGGAGATCGAGGAGACCACGTCGGACTACGACCGCGAGAAGCTGCAGGAGCGCCTGGCGAAGCTCGCCGGCGGCGTCGCGGTGATCAATGTCGGCGCGGCCACCGAGACCGAGATGAAGGAGAAGAAGGCCCGCGTCGAGGACGCGCTGCATGCCACGCGCGCGGCCGTCGAGGAGGGCATCGTCCCGGGCGGCGGCGTGGCGTACCTGCGCGCGCAGAAGGCGCTCGACACGCTCGCGGCGGAGCTCGAGGGTGACTTCCGCATCGGCGTGAACATCATCAAGCGCGCCCTGGAGCAGCCGCTCCGCACGCTGTGCGAGAACGCCGGACTCGAGGGCTCGGTCGTGGTCGAGGCCGTGAAGAAGGAGAAGAAGTACACGGGCTTCGACGTCGACAAGGAGCAGATGGTCGACATGTTCGAGGCCGGCATCATCGATCCGACCAAGGTCGCGCGGTCGGCGCTGCAGAACGCGGCGTCGGTGGCGAGCCTGCTGCTCACGACCGAGGCGCTGATCACGGAGATCCCGGAGAAGAAGAAGCCGGCCGCTCCCGCCGGTGGCGGTGGCGGATTCGACGGCGGCGACTACTAGACAACACGCACGCGCACAAGGAAGTCGCTGATGGACGCCCCCGGAGGGAAACCTCCGGGGGCGGTTCGTTTGATGGGGGTGGTTCCCGCGCGCGCGAAAGCCCTTGGGCGACGGTCGGCACGAGGGTAGCTTCGCGGGCCATGAGACTCGCCGCGATCTTGGTCATGGCGCTCGCGACCGCTTCGGTCACGCGCGCACAAGCCCCGAAGCCGGTTCTGGCCAGTGACGCGTCGACGGTTCCCGCGCTCCAGTCGCTCGTCGGGCCGCCCGCCAGCGAGCTGGCCACGGTCGTCGAGCGATTCGACGCCGACCGCGACGCGCTCGCCCGGCGCTACGACGCGTTCGATTCGCCCGCGCAGCGAGCCCGGATGCGCGCGTTTCATACGGCGTGGAAGGCGCAACTCGGCGAGCTCGATTTCGGCAAGCTGAGCCAGGAGGGACGCGTCGACTACGTGCTGCTCGACCACGAGCTGACGCACGAGCTGGCGCTGCTCGATCGGCAGGACCGGATGCGTCGCGAGATGCAGTCGTTGCTGCCGTTCGCCGACCGACTGCTCGCCCTGGAGGACACGCGGCGCGATCTCCTGCCCGCCGACCCGCGCGCCGCGGCGCGCACGCTCGCCGGCGTGGCCCGGCAGGTGGACAGCCTGCGCGCGGTCTTCGACCAGGCGGGCGCTCCCGCGGGCGCGCGCCCCGCGGCCGGCTCCTCGCGTCCCCGGAGCGCGCCCGCGGTGACGAAGACCGTCGCCAATCGGGCGGCGGACCAGCTCGATCGGATCCGGGGCGTCGTGGCCGGCTGGTACAAGTTCTATGACGGCTACGACCCGCGCTTCTCCTGGTGGCTCAAGGATCCGTACGCGAAGCTGAACGATGCGCTCACGGCGTACGCGCGGACGTTGCGCGAGAAGATCGTCGGCATCCGGGCGGCGACGCCGGTCGCCGGCGCGGAGCGCGGCATGGCGGCCGCGAGCAACGAGCCGATCATCGGCGACCCGATCGGCGTCGATGGGCTGAGCGCCGAGCTCGAGTACGAGATGATCCCGTATTCGCCGCAGGAGCTGATCGACATCGCCGAGCGCGAGTACGCATTCAGCCTGAGCGAGGCGAAAAAGGCGGCGAAGGAGATGGGCTTCGGCGACGACTGGAAGGCGGCGATGGAGAAGGTGAAGGACACGTACGTCGACCCGGGCGAACAGCCGGCGCTGATCCGGGACCTCGCCCGCCAGGCGGAAGCGTTCTTCGACCAGCACGACTGGGTGACGATCCCGCCGCTCGCGCGCGAGGATTGGCGCATGGAGATGCTCTCGCCCGAGCGCCAGCGCGTGTCGCCGTTCTTCCTCGGGGGCGAGCTGATCCTCGTCTCCTATCCGACGGCGGAGATGTCGGAGGAAGAGAAGCTGATGAGCCTTCGTGGCAACAACCCGCACTTCTCGCACGCGACGGTGTTCCACGAGCTGAATCCCGGACACCACCTGCAGGGGTTCATGGCGGCGCGCTACAACCCGCATCGGCAGCTGTTCCGGACACCGTTCTGGAGCGAGGGGCAGTCGCTCTACTGGGAGATGTTCCTCTGGGATCACGGCTTCCAGCAGTCGCCGGAGGATCGCCTCGGCGCGCTGTTCTGGCGCATGCACCGCAGCGCGCGGATCATCTTCTCCCTCAGCTTCCATCTCGGGAAGATGACGCCCCAACAGGCGATCGACTATCTCGTCGACCACGTCGACTTCGAGCGCGCGAACGCGGAAGCCGAGGTGCGGCGCTCGTTCAACGGCAGCTACTCGCCGCTGTACCAGATGAGCTACATGATCGGCGGGCTCCAGCTGCGCGCGCTGCATCGCGAGCTGGTCGACGCGAAGAAGATGACGGAGCGGCAGTTCCACGACGCGGTTCTGCAGGGCGGGCCGATGCCGATCCCGATGGTGCGCGCCCGGCTCGCGAACACGCCGCTCACGCGCCAGGGCGCGCCGCCGTGGCGATTCGCCGAGCAGCTTCCACCCCCGGTCCCGGCGCCGGTGCGATAACGCTCCGCCCGGCGGCGTCCCGGGGCGCTCAGTCCAAGCCGCCCCGGTCGTGGATCTGGATCAACTTCTCGAGCGTCGCCGGCTCGGCGAGCTTGGCGTTGATCTTCTTCGCCACGCGGCCGTCGACGCCGTGCTGGCGCGCGCGCACGAGGTCGTCGAGCGGCACGTTCTTGTAGCCGGCATCGGCCATGCCCTGGATGTAGCGGCCGTCCACGCCCTGGTCGCGCGTGTGCCGGAGTTGCTCGGGGCTCAGCTTCTCGTAGCCGGCGTCGGCGAGCGACGTCAGGTAGCGCAGGTCCACCCCGTGGTCGCGCAGCACGATCAGCTCGTCGAGCGAGAGCTTGGTGTAGCCCGCTTCGCGCATGCCCTCCACGTAGCGCAGGTCGACACCGTGGTCGCGGGCGCGGACGAATTCCGAGAGGGTCGATACCTTGAAGCCGGCCCCGCGCATGCCCGTCACGTAGCGCGCGTCGACGCCGTGGTCGCGGGCGCGCAGCAGCTCCTCGAACGAGAGCTTGCCGAAGCCCGCCTCCTGCATGGCTTGCACGTAGCGCGGGTCCACGCCGTGGTCACGCGCCTTGAGCAGGTCCTCGTACGCATCGAACTTGAAGCCCAGGTCGCCCATGCCATCCAGGTAGTCCAGGTCCACGCCGTGGTCCCCGAGCTTCACCAGCAGGTCCAGGTCGGGCTTCGGGTAGCGCTGCTTGTTCAGCTCGTCGAGGAACGCGAAGCTCACGTCCGAGATCGCCATGCGGACCTGCTGCTCCTCGCTCGGCCGGCCGATGCCGCGCTTGGCGAGCGCGTCGCCGTACGCGGGGTCGAGCTTCAGGTCGTAGAGCCCCGCGCCGTCGCCGTTCCCGACGCGGCCGTCACACAGGAACGTCCCCGCGTCACGCTTGATCTCGAAGTGGACCGTCGACGGTGCCGCCTCGATCCGCTCCGGGGTGAGCTCGGGCACGCGCGCGAGCTTGATGGAGCGCGAGCTCCAGTGCTCGCTGCTGCGCGACCAGCGGAGCGACAGCCAGCTCTCGGACGAGCCGTCCTTCCTGGACCAGCTCTCGATCGACCAGGTGCCGTTCGGCGGCACGTCGTCGCCGGCGCGCGCGGGGCCTGCAGGAGCGAGGAGCGCGGCGGCGAGGGCGAACGGTATCGCGACGGGGGCCGCGAGGGCCGCGAGGCCCGCGGCGGCCGTGTGGGATGTGCGGATCGACATGAGAGCCTCCGGTGGGATGCCCGAGCGCCACCTGGCGGGGTCGCCCCGGCATCATGCTCCATCAGACAGGCGCTGGCGGGTCCGGGTTGGCGACGCCCCACGCGAATGCGCCGCGACCGGCGATATCCCTGCCGCGGCGGTGGTTCCATGGGGCTTCGGAGCCGGGTCACGTGACGTGTGCCGCGTAAACGCCAAGCCACGCGACGACTTGCACGCGGTGCTAGCCTGACGCCCAGTCCGACGAGCCTCCGGGCCCGTGCGGACGGAAAGCGAGGCGTTCCCCATGCGTCTCTATCGACATGCGCTCGTCGCGTCGCTGCTGCTCGCGCTCGCGGCGGCGCCCGCGGCCGCGGAGTTCCCGGGCCGCTACGGCCTGCGCGCGGGCGTCAACCTGTCGGCGTTCGCCGGCGAGTTCGGCGACCTCGTGAAACCCGACCAGCGCGTGGCCGCGAACGTCGCGTTCGTCTACGAATACGATTTCGTGTCGTGGCTCGCGCTTCACACCGGCGTCGGCTGGTCGGGCAAGGGTGGCGTGGGACACTCCGAGGGCACGGACCCGATCGGGAACCCGACCGGCACGTCGGACGACACGTGGAGCTTCAACTACCTCGAGGTGCCGCTGCTCATGCGTGGCCGCCTGGGGGTGTTCGGCACCCGGCACGTGTTCGCGGAGCTGGGCCCGATCCTCGACTTCCGGCTCTCCGGGAACTTCGAGTCGAGCCCGCCCGTCGTGCCCGAGGTCAGCCTCACCAGTCGCATGAACGTGTTCGACCTGGGATTTGGCGCCGGGGTCGGGTTCGAGTTCCCGGCGGGTCCGGGGCGGCTGGGCCTCGAGACGAGCTACACGCGCGGCTTCGACGACCTCTACGACGTCAGCGGCACGCTGTCCACGATCAACCAGGCGTGGACGTTCGCGGTGTCGTACACGAGATAGCCGTCACTCCTCCGCGGCCGGCCGCGGCACGGGCGTGCGCTCAGCGCCCGGCCGCCGGCCCGCGCCGAGACGCTGGTAGACGAACGACAGCGCCAGCATCGCCGCGCCCGCGAGCAGCGCGGTGAGGAAGCGCCAGAACGGGTCCGCGTGGGCAAGGTCCACGAGCACGAACTTGAGCAGCGTGAGGCCGAGCAGCGCGAGCGCCATCCAGCGCAGGAACGCCGAGTGGCGCGACCAGCCGACCGCGAACACGATCACCGCCTGCGCGAGCCAGCACACGCTCGCGAGGATGGCGCCGAGCGAGAGCACGCGGTCGCGAAGCCCCGCGTCCGCGGTGCGCCAGGCGTCGGTCTCCGGCCCGCCCGTGTCGAGCATGACGCGCGCCACGTGGTCGGCCTCGCGCGCGAGCCAGAACAGCATCACGAACGCTGCGCCGAGCGCCCACACCTCGGGCGAGCGACGGTCGAACTCGGTGAGCTCCGCGCGGCGGCGCGCGAGCCACGACGAGGCCGCGACCGCGAGCGCCACGGCGCCGATCGCCGCGAGCGCGTCGCGGTGGACGAGCGGCAGCAGGTCGCGCCCCCAGCCGTCCACCGCGCGCGTGGACTCGGCGAGCAGCAGCATGGCGAACAGCCCGAGCGCGTGGCCCAGGAAGCGCGCGAAGCGCTGGCGGCCACGCGTGCCGCTCCACACCAGCCACGCGGCCTGCGCCATGAGCGCAAGCCCGGCCACCGTGGTGAACATCTCCAGGTAGCGCCGGCCACTCCCCGGAGCCCGCAGGTCGGGGAGCGAGCGCCACATGCCGGAGGCGCCCTCGAACGCCCACGCGAGGTGATGCGACTCGCGCGCGAGCCAGCACGCGAGCAGGAGGTGGGCGCCGCCGAGCCAGCCGTGGCCGAGCCAGCGCTCGCCGCGCGTGGCGGCGGCCGCCTCGAGCCGCCAGGCGCCGAAGAGCAGGGCCACGATGACCACGGCCTCGCGGATCGCCTGCGGGTGGACCAGGGGCACCGGATGCTCGTTCGAGAGCCCCGAGAACATGTCGGGCAGCACTCGGCAGGCGGCCGCGAATGCCACCGCCGAGCCGCAGGCGCGCAGCCAACCCGAGCGCGGCGAGAGCCCGAGCCACGCGAGGACGACGCCCTCGACCGCCCAGGCGAGTCCGGTGTTCTCGGGGCCGACCGAGCGCTCGAGCGCCACGGTGAGGAACAGCGTCGCGGCCGCGGTGATCGGCCGCCACAGGTCGCGCTCCGGCCGAATGCGGTCGACCGCCCACGCGAGCCCGAGGTAGACGACCGCGAGCGCGCCGAGCAGGAGCGCCACGTGCTCGGTGCGCGCGAACACGAACATGGGCCAGCTCGCGGCGAGCAGCGCGATCGGCGCCGCGGCGATCAGCGCCAGGTCCACCGGCCGCACGCGGCCGTCGACCCGCGACAGCCGCGGCAGCGGCGCCGTTCCGAGCGCCAGGAACAGCGCGCTGAGCGCGATCTGGAGCGACCACGACCAGTGGTCGGTCGCGACCGCGCTGCTCCAGGCCACCGCGGTGAGCAGCACCGAGGCGAGCGCCAGCCGGCTCCAGCCCGAGCGCAGCGCCAGCGCGAACACCAGCACGTTGATGCTCACCAGATAGCCGTAGAGCCCCCACGGCGTGAGCGGCGTGGCCGGGAGGTAGACGACGAAGCGCAGCAAGTGCGGCATGAACGCGCCGAGCAGCCCGAGCGCAGCGATGCCCTCGACGCGATAACGCGCCCCGAGCAGGCCGGTGAGCGCCGATGCGGCGAACAGGAGCGGGAGCGCCGCCGCGGCGGTGAGCGCGTGCAGCGTGGTGTAGCCCAAGTAGAGCGAGAGCCAGACGATGCCGGCGCCGACACCGATCAGCGCGTCGCCGAGGCCCTGCACGGTGCGGCGCAGGCGGTCGCCGCGCCACGTCACCCCGAGGCCGGAGACCACGCCGGCCACGACCAGCACGAGCGGCCCGAACCGCCCGGTCGTATAGCCCCAGAGCACGAGGAAGAAGAAGCCCACGAGCAGCAGCACCGAGCCCGCGTTCTGGAGCCCCACGGCGCCGACCCACTGCTCGACGTCGGCACGGCGGGCCGCGGGCGTCGGTTGCGACAGCGGCGGGGCGAGCGCGGGTGCGCGCGGGATGGGGGAGGGCTCGGCGGGTGCCGTCTCGTCTCGGAGGATCGGGCTCGCTTCCCGCTCGAGCGCGGCGAGCCGCTTCGCGAGGGCGTCGATCTCCCTGCGCTGTTGCCCGAGGCGGCGGGACAGCACCGCCAGCACGACCAGCACCACGACGAGCGACAACAGGTACATGCGAGCGTCCTCCCCGCGGGGGGGCCACACGATGCCTCAATCGCGGCGGCGGAGAAAGCCGCGGCTAACTACCGCCTCGCGCTCCGACGCTCGATCTCGGTCCGGACCTCGGCGAGCATCTCGCTGATGCTGTGACGCATGCCGCTCCGACCGACCCAGCCCGGTGGGCCGACGCGCGGCGCGGCGTCGAGGACGTAGGCGATCACCGCCGAGCCCGAGTCCGCCCGCAGCGTCCACGACCCGACGTAGGTGCTGAAGTCCTGGCCCGAGATGTCCGCGAACGCGATGTGGTGCGGGCGTTCCTCGTGCACAGCCAACACCACGCGCGCCGTGAGCCGGAACGGGAACTTGCCGACAGTGGCCACCTGGTGCACGCGCAGGTCCTCTCCGGATCGTGGCTCCACGTCGCTCTTCCGGATCGAGGAGACGAACGCGCCGATCCCGCCGTAGTCCGTGAGCACGGCCCAGGCCGTGTCGATCGGGGCGCTCGTCGTGAACGAGCCGCGGACCTCGTACACGCGGGAGTGCAACTCCACCGTGACCTTGGGGCTGGAGGCCGCCGCGGCGGCGCCACTGGCCAGGGCCAGCAGCACCGCCGCGACTGTCGCGATCCTTCCCCGGGAGCCGGGAAGTCTCAGAACGAGACCACGGCTTCCACCATCATGCCCTCGAACTTGCCGCCGTTGAGGATGTTCGTGACCGGGTAGTCCTTGTGCTCCTGCCGCACGTACTCGGTCTTCATCATGATCGTCGACGTGATGAACCAGCCGCCGCCGATCTCCACGCGGTCCACGGTGACGTCGTTCGCGATGCCCAGCAGGCGTCCCTTCGCGGTGTTGTAGCGCGCCGCGACGTAGAGATCGTCCCACGCGAACCGGTACAGCCCCTCCACGGCGTACTGGTTCCACGTGCGGTCGCTGGTCTCCGCGGCGGTGCGGCCCTTGGCCTGTTCGACGTTGCCGAAGAGCTCGATGCCGCGCCACTTGACGAACGGGTTGAACACCATCGCCTGCACCTTGCTCGTGAACCCCGGCTGCAGGTCGCCGGTCCAGGCCTGGGCGCTCGTCGACGCGGTGGTGTTCACCAGCACGTCGAAGTAGCGCGAGCCGGCCCTGCTGCCCGTGTAGAGCGTGTTGTTGATCGACTTCGAGGTGGTGTAGATCGAGCCCGTGAGCCGGAGCCGGAGGTCCGGGTTCAGCTGCCTGTCGAAGCCCACCTTCCCGAGGTACGTGGGAGCTCGGTCCTGCGGCTGGCGCACCGTGCCGCGGATCTCGCCGCCGGTGGCGCCGACCATGCCCATCCAGCCGCTCTTGCGCACGTACGCCTCGGCGCCCACCTCGGTCGTGAACGCGTTCATGATCAGGTTGCCGATGAGCGGATTGAACATCGAGTTGCCGGCATCGCTCGAGCGGAAGTGCGCATCGCCGTAGTTCACCTCGAAGTGACCGACCTTGAGCGTCAGGTAGTTCATGAGGTTGTCGAGCGTGGCGTTCTCCCAGGGCGAGCCGTCGATCAACAGGTAGCCGTCTTTGACCCACGTCTCGTTGTGGTGCCGCGTCGACAGGTAGGTGGTCAACTCCAGGCGAATGTTCCGCGCGAGTTGGGCATCCATGTACATGGTCGCCATGGCGTTGTCGAAGCCGGAGCCGATCTTGAGCAGCTGGTTCGTGTTGACTCCGCCCACGATCACGGGCACGGCGGTGTTCGAGTGATGCAGCGCCTGGAACTCCTGCGCGAAGCTGGCGCCCCAGTTCAGCGCGAACCCGTTGTACGGCGTACCCTCCAGTTTGGGCGACTCGAACACGTTGATGCCGCGGGCATCGTGCGGCCGGTAGTTCTGGATCACGATCGGGGCCAGCTTGGCGCGCTCGGTCTCACCCGGCGTGCGCTGATCGTCTGCCGCCCTCACGGGCGCGGCGAACAGCCCGACCCCGAGGCCGGCCACCACGGCGAGCAGGATCCTTCTGGCGACATTCGTCCTTCCGGTCATGACGGACTCCTTTCTAATGACGCGCTTCCGAGTTCACGGTGCCGGAGGGGGCTCCGGGCGACAGGAGCAGATTGAAGTGCACGGACACGGAATCGCGTACGCGCAGTGTTCCCATCATCATCGTGGGTGGCTTCACGTCGAATGCACTCATGCGGAGACCATGACTACCCTTGAGCCAGACGCCGGCCTCGCTCCGCACCAGGCGGCCGGCGACGGTGATGGGGCGCTCGTGGCCGGCAATGCGCAGCACGCCGTCCGCGGACACCGGAATGGAGTCGCCCGAGGCCTCGCCGACCTTGGCCTGCGTCAGGCGGAACGTGATCTCGGGGTTCTGCTCGGCCTTTAGCGCCTTGAGCATGTTCTTGTCCAGCGTCGCACCCTTCTTCGAGTGCAACGTGGCGAGCGGTACGACCAGGTCGAGGCCGCGCACGGCACCCGAGCGCAGCCACTGGTCGAGCGCCGCGACGTCGGCGGCGTCGGCCGCCGAGGCGTCGCGCAGCAGCTTCACGGTGGGCTGGCTGGTGCGGCTCTCCCACTCGTGCACGTTCGACCAGCCCTCGAGCCAGAGCACGCTGCCGGGACCGAGCCGGACCGTCGCGGGGACGGGACCGGGCGCCTGGCCCAGGGCCGGGCCCGCCACCCACGCCCATGCCAGCGCGGCAAGGAGCGTCAGCGTTCTCGGTCCCGCGCCGCGTTCAGGCCTTCTCATGAGGATCCTCCTTCACCACGAGCACGCTGCAGCGCGCGTGCGTGACGACGTGACTGGAGACGCTACCGAGCAGCAGCTTCGCCAGGCCGGTGCGCCCGTGCGAGCCCATCACGATCAGGTCGACCCGCTCGTCCTCGACGAGGCGGAGCAGGACGTCCCGGGGATCTCCGGTGGGCGTGCGGGCTTCGGTCGCGATGCCCGCGGCGCGCAGCTCGGCCTCGGCTTCGGCCACGCGCGTCCGCGTCTCGGCCACCTGCTCGGCGCTCACCTCGACCATCAGCGACACGCCGGCGTCGACGCCCGCCACGGGCGGCGAGAGCGGCGGCGTCATGACGCTGGTCACGATGACGCGGCTTCCCGCCGGCCACCGCATCCGCGACACGAACCGCAGGGCGCGCGCCGAGTGGGGCGATTGGTCTACAGCGATCAGGATTCTCATCGGTTCCCCCTTCTTCCAGTGCCAACCAATTCATCGCACCTCCGAAGGGCGGCCACCATGGGACGGAGGGGGGGCGCCGGGGGATACCTTCGTACCATCGAACCGCACTCGCCCCTCCGGTCCATTGGCAGTACGCTCAAGCGGGTGACGAACGTGATTGGCATGTCTGAATCGGAGTGAGCGATGGCGAGCCGCAGATCAGAAGCGACGAAGGCACCCTCACAGGAGGGCGGCCACAAGAAGGGCGACGACGTCCGCGTCGTGGTCGCGGACCCGCATGCGATCGATCGTGGCGGCCTGGTCTGGCTGATCGAGCGGGAGGAGCGGTTCACGGTGGTGGGCGAGGCGGCGAGCGTCGACGAAGCGCTCCAGCAATGCAAAACGCTCTTGCCCGACGTCCTCGTGGTGTCGCTCAACCTGCCCGGCCAACGGCAGGACGCGGTCGTCCCGTTCATGCTCGAGAGGCTGCCGGGCCTGAAGATCGTGGCGCTCTCCGACCGCGGAGCGGCCAACTGTGTCGTCCTGAACCCGCCGAGCCGGCGGCGCGAGACCGCGAAGCCGGTCGCGCACTGCCCGGTCGGCACCGACTGCCTGGCGCTCGCGGCGGCGCAGGGCGCGCGCGCCACCGTCCGGCGCGACGCCGATCCCGAGGACCTGTTCCGCGCCATCCGCGCCGCGGCGGCCGGCCAGTCCTGGTTCGACGCGCGGACGACCGCGTCGTTCGCGACCAAGGGCAGCCGCTCACCCGCGGAGGCCGAGGGCTTCGCTCAGGACCTCTCCGAGCGCGAGCTCGACGTGGCCGCCCTCCTGGCCGAGGGGCTCTCGAACAAGGAGATCTCCACCGCGCTCGCGATCAGCGAACCCACGGTGAAGAAGCACATCGGCCACATCCTCTCCAAGCTGGGGCTGCAGGACCGCCTGCAGGCCGGTCTCCACATCGCGCGCAACCCGCTGATCGTGGCGCGCCGCAACGCCGGCGGCTCGGGCGCCTAGCGGTCCACCAGCACGAGCGCCAGGCCGTCGTAGCCCTTTCCGCCGACCGTCTGGAGCGTGGTGGCGCTCACCCGCGGCTCGGCCGCGATGCGCTCGTTCATCCGCCGCACGCCCTGGATCACGGGGTCCGGGCTCGCGGCGTCCACCACGTCGCCCTCCCGGATGACGTTGTCGACGACGATGAGCGTTCCCGGGCGCGAGAGCTTCACGGACCAGCTGAAGTAGTCGGGAAGGTTCGCCTTGTCCGCGTCCACGAACACGAGGTCGAACGGGCCGGCCCGCTCCGCGACGAGCCGGGACAGCGTCTCGAGCGCGGGCCCGAGGCGCAGCTCGATGGCATCCGCGCGACCCGCCCGCTCGAAGTTGCGACGCGCCACCTCCGCGTGCTTGGGATCCAGTTCCAGCGTCACGATTCGGCCGCCGGGCGCGAGCCCGCGCGCGAGCCACAGCGTGCTGTAGCCGCCGAGCGTGCCGATCTCGAGGATGCGCTTCGCGCCGAGCGCACGCGCGAGCAGCTCGAGCAGCCGCCCCTGCGGCGGGCTCACCTGGATCGTGGGCAGCCCCGCCTTCGCGCTGTCCGCGAGCGCGGCAGCGAACACGTCGTCGCGCGGCACGAACGTGTCGGTGAGGTAGGCGTCGACCTGGTCCCAGAGCGGCTCGCGTCGGCTCATGCCGGCATGATAGGCGACATCACCGGGTGACGCCGAGTTCGGCGCTCAGCGCCCGGATTCGAGCGAGACCAGCTCCGGGTGGGCGTCCACGAACGCCGCCATCTCGTCGTGCGCGAGCGCGTCCCAGAGCTGCGCGCAGCCGGCATCCTCGGCCGGCGCGACGTCCAGCACGCCGCCGCGGGAGACCGGCGCGGTCAGGAACGTCACGTCCTCGGGCTGCATGCGCTTCGTCGAATCGAGCAGCGACCGCAGCGCCGTGGGCGTGAGGCTGTCGTCCACACGCACCGAGCCGCCGAGCGAGGCCGCGAGGTCGCGCAGCGCCGGCGGGTCGGCGAGCGTGCCGCGCTCGTGCAACTGCGTGAGCAGCGCGCGCAGGTAGCGGTGCTCGCGGCGGATGTGCTCCAGGTCGCCGTGCGCGAGGGCGTGCGCGGTCACGTAGTCGAGCGCCATCGCGCCGGTCATCTCCAGCGCCAGGCCGCCGTGCTCCCGGTCCAGGTCGGTGGCCCCGGGCGGATCGAGGCTCATGCCGACGCCGCCCACGCTGTCCGTGAGCCGGCGCACGCCGGTCCGATCGATGATCGCCAGGTGATCGATCCTGAGCCTCGTGAGCTGCTCGACCGAGCGCAGGAGCAGTCCCGCGCCGCCCAGCGCGTAGGCGGCGTCCACGCGGTTCTCGCCGTGGCCGGGCAGGCGCACCCAGGCATCGCGCGGGATCGAGACCAGCCAGGCGCCCTCGCGGTCGGCATCGACGTGGAGCAGCATGACGGCGTCGCTGCGGGCGCCGCGCTCGTCCCGCGTCGCGTCGTGGGCGTCGAGCCCGGCGATCAGCAGGTTCACGCTGCCGGGCACCGAGGCACGCAGTCGCGTGCCGGCCGCGCGGGCGGGCCGCGCCGCACCGGGGCGGGCGTTGCGCGAACCGGCACGCAGGGCGACGCAGGCGATCACGACCGCGATCAGCGAGGCGAGCCCGAACGCGGCGAGCGTGACCCGGCGCTGCGCGCGAACGCGGGGCGTCAGGACCGGCTGGGTCACGAACGCGGGCGCGGGTGGCCTGCGGATCGCCGCGGCGGGGAACGGGACGATGTTCCCGCGCGCGGGCTCGTGGGGGTTCGGCATGCGGTGCTCCGGGGGGTGGAGGCACAAGCATGGCAGCGCATGCGGGTGCGCCCAAGGCAATCTTCCCGGGCGTTCACCCCCGACGAACGCAGTTCGGCGCCGCTGCGCCGTGGCCTCCGGTCAGCGTGCAGTCCGCATCGCGCCGCCGCGCCGGGAATGAAGAAGGCGGCGGCCGCTGGCCGCCGCCCCTCGGGGGCTGCGAGGCGGAGCGCCGGTGCAGGCGCGCTCCCCAGTGCGCCTCACGCGTTCGCGTGCGGTCGCTCCGCCTTTCCCTCGTGGCGCGCACGGCGCGCGATGTCGCGCAGCCGGGTGCGCGCGTCGCGCAGTGCGTCCTGGTGCTGCGCGGACAGCTCCGACATGCGCCGCGACAGCTGGCGTTGCGAGCGCGCGTGCTCGCCGTTCTGGGTGTCGAGCTGCTGCTGCAGCTCGCGGAGCTGGTCGCGGAGCTCGTTCACCAGCTCCCGCTGGCGTTCGCGCTCGGCGTCCGACATGTTGGGGCTGGTCGCGATCCGCGCCTCGACCATGCCCATGCGCGCGCCGATCGTGCCCATGCGACCGCCGATCCTGCCCATGTCCGCGCCGTGCCGGCCCATCTCGGCGCCGACCTTGCCCATCTCGCGCCCCACCTCGCGCACGCGGGCGCTGGCCTTGGTCGCCTCGGCGACGAGCGTGCGATCGGTCACCCAGAACTCGTCGTCGCCATCGCGGAACCAGAACACCGGCTCGCCGCGACGCACGTGGCTCCGCACGTGGTTCGGCTCGCCGCCATCGATCGTCATGCTGCCGCTGCCGTCGAGCACGGCCCAGCCGAAGTCGCCGTCTTCCGTGCCGGTGCTGTAGTCGTAGGCGTAGCCGGTCGCGTCGTCGCACATCGCCGCGCAGGGATCTTCTTGGACATCGGGCGCGGCCACGGCGTTGACGGTGCGGACCGCGTGCGAGCCGAGACGGTTCACGGCGGCCATGGCGACACCGTGGCTCGGCGACCAGGCGAACAGTGCGGCGGCGGCGAGGGCCCAGAACGAGAACGTGAACACGCCCAGCCCCACGACCACGCGACCAAGCGGAGAAGACCAGAACAGCGAGTGCATCGGTGGACCTCCTGCGGCGAATCGGGGCGGGGTATTCGGGTTACGGAGGTTGAGACGGGAGCCTCGCCGCCGGGGTTGGAAGCCGCCGGGACGCGCCCCGGCCGGGGCCCGCCGGGGGGCGTTTCCACCGCGCTCGTGGCCGGTTAGGCTGGGTGACCATGCCCCTCCGGCTCTCCACGACATTGAACGGTGAAGTCCGCCACTGGGTGCTCGAGCGCTCCCCGGTGAGTCTCGGCCGCGCCTCGGGCAACACGATCCAGCTCCTGGACAGCACCGTCTCCAAGGCGCACGCCGAGCTCGCGCAAGCCGGCGAGCGCTGGACGATCCGGGACCTCGGCAGCCGCAACGGCACGCGCGTGAACGGGCGCGATGCGCTGTCGCCGCTCCCGATCGCCAGCGGCGACCGCGTCGAGGTGGGGCACGTGCTGCTGAGCGTCTCCGAGACCCAGCGCGACGAAGCCACGCGGTTCAGCACCTCCGAGCACGTCGGCTCGTCGCTCAAGCTCAAGGTGAGCGACGTGCTCCAACGCTCGACCGCCGGCTCGTCCGACGGCGCGCGTGTGCTGCACGTGCTGGCCGAGGCCGGTCAGCTGCTCGTCGTGCCGCGGCCGTTGGACGAGACATGCCAGGCGATCCTCGGCCTGGTCGAGTCGGCGTTGCCGACGAGCCGGCTCGTGATCCTGCTGCGCGGCGCCACCGGCCCCGCGAGCGGGGATCCCGCCGACCTCAGGCAGGCGGCGGCGCGCTACCGCGGCGGCCGCGCCGACGAGCCGCTGGCGCTGTCGCAGACGATCCTCAAGACCGTGCTCGCCGAGAACACCGCGGTCATCACCGGCGACGCGGCGAACGACCCGCGCTTCCACTCGCAACACAGCATCATCGCGCACGCGGTCCACTCCGCCATGGCGGTGCCGCTGTTCGACAACGAGCGCGTGCTGGGCATCCTCTACGCCGACAGCTCGGACCCGCTCGTCAACTACGGGCAGCGCGAGCTCGAGCTGCTGACGCTGCTCGGCAACATGGCCGCGGTGAAGATCACGAACGTGCGGCTCAACGAGGCCGAGCAGGTGCGCCGGCGGCTCGAACACGAGCTGGCGACGGCGACGCGCATCCAGCAGAGCATGCTCAGCGAGCCGCCCACGCTCCCGGGCTGGCTCTGCCACGCGCGCATCGAATCCTGTTACGAGGTCGGAGGGGATCTCTACGACGTCCATGTTCGAGGCGACGGCACCATCGTCCTGCTCGTGGGCGACGTGACGGGCAAGGGCATCGGCGCGGCGATGCTCATGTCGAGCACGTTGTCGTCCGCGCGCGTCCTCTACGACGAGTGCCGTGGTCCGCTGAGCTTCATGAAGCGCCTGAACCCGATCGTGTTCCGGAACAGCGACGGGCGAAGTCACGTGACGATGTTCGTGGGCTGGCTCGACCCCGCGAGCGGGGCGCTGCGTTACGTGAACGGGGGGCATCCGCCGCCGCACCTGCTGCGACGCGGTGAGCTGCGCACGCTGGATTCCACGGGGATCGCCGTGGGAGCGTTGGAGGACTTCCCGTGGACGGAGGGCGAGGTCGTGCTGAGCGACGGGGAGACGCTGGCGGTGTTCAGCGACGGGATCCCCGAAGCGCAACGCGGCGACGAGTTCTTCGACTACGCGCGCACGGCCGAGGCGCTCCGCGAGGCAGAAGCCGAGAGCGACCTGTCGGCGATGGCCGACCGGGTCATCAGCAAGATCGACGCGTTCGCGGCCGGCGAGCACCGTGCGGACGACGTGACGCTGCTGCTGCTCCGGCGCGCATGAGGTCGAGCCTGCGCAGGTTCGCGGCCACGTGGCTGGCGCTGGCGCTCGTGACACCGTGCGCGGGCCGCGCCGATACTAATGCCGACCTCGCCGGCGCGCGCGGCGTGTTCGAGCGCAACCTCGATGCCATCCGCGGGCACGACGCCCAGCTCTACCTGAGCTGCTACCTGCGTTCGCCGCTGCTCGCGCGTACGGGGTCGACCGGCTTCGAGCTCGGCTTCGACTCGCTCGCGGCCGGCGTCGGCCGGGGCTGGCCGGATCACTTCGAGGGCCTCGACCTGAGGCTGACGCCGATCCGGGATGGCCTGGTCTACGGCACGTACCGCTACCGCGTCCGCTACGGCGCGACCGAGCAGGCCGGGCTCTCGGAGCGGCTGTTCGTGAGCACGGGCGACGGCTGGAAGATCGCGATGACGACGGCGTTCGCTGCCCCGCCCGGCGTCCCGCCGCCGCCGCGCGCGATCGTCGGCGGCACGGTCTGGGACGGCACCGGGCGCGACCCGATCCGCGACGCCGTGGTGCTCGTGCGCGACGGGAAGATCGAGGCCGTGGGCAGCAGGCGGCAGGTGCGCGTACCCGCCGGCGTGGACACCATCGACGCGCGCGGCAAGTGGGTGCTGCCGGGGCTCATCGACACGCACGTCCACTTCTCGCAGACGGGCTGGGTGGACGGCCGCCCCGACGCACTCGACCTGCGCGCGAAGTACCCGTACGAGCAGGTCGAGCAGCGGCTGCGCGAGCACCCGGAGGTGTTCCACCGCGCCTGGCTCACGTGCGGCGTCACGTCGGTGTTCGACGTCGGTGGCTACGCGTGGACCGTGGCCATGGCGCACGCCGCCGAGGCCAACCCCGACGCACCGCATGTCTCGGCCGCGGGGCCGCTGCTGTCGACGTGGGACTTCTGGCTGAACCTTCCGGGCGAGCGGCAGTTCATGTACCTGGCCGACAGCGCGTCCGCCGTGGGCGGCGTGCGCTACTTGAAGTCCATCGGCGCCGACGCGGTGAAGGTGTGGTTCATCGTGCTTCCCGGCAGCGACCTCGAAGCCATGTCGCGAAACGTCATGGTGGCGGGCGCCGAGGCGAAGCGGCAGGGCCTGCCGCTCATCGTGCACGCGACCGGCCTGCGCGAGGCGAAGGCCGCGCTCCGCGCCGGCGCGCGCCTGCTCGTGCACAGCGTGATGGACATGCCCGTGGACGCCGAGTTCCTCCGGCTCGCGAAGGAGGCGCGAGCGTCCTATTGCCCGACGCTCACCGTGATCGACGGCTACGGCAAGCTCCCGCTCGCCGCCCGCACCGGTGCCGCGCCCGCCGCGGACGACCCGCTGGGCGCGGTGGACTCGCTGACGCTCGCGCGGGTCGCGAGCACGCCGGACGAGGCGCGCCGCACGCTCGGCGCCACGCCGCCGCTGCGCGACTCGGCGCAGGCGCAGACCCACAAGGTGATGGACGCGAACCTGCTCGCGGTGAAGCGTGCCGGCATCCCGATCGCCACCGGCACCGATGCCGGGAACCCGCTCACGCTGCACGGACCGTCGATCTTCGCCGAGATGGAGGCCATGCGGCACGCGGGGCTCACGCCGACCGAGGTGCTGCTGGCGACCACCCGAGACGCCGCGCGTGCGATGTCCAGGGGCGACCAACTGGGGACGCTCGAAAAGGGCCGGAGCGCCGACCTGCTGATCGTGCCCGGCGACCCGACACGCGACCTCTCGGTGCTGCGCCGGGCGCAGATCGTGATGCGCTCGGGCGTGGCCCGCACCACCGACGAACTGCGGGCGGCGGTGGCGAAGACGCGGTGGTGAGCTCCTAGAAGCTCACCGCGACCAGCCGCGCGCGTGCGCCGCCGGCGACCGGCTCGATGGCGCCGAGCGCCGCAGGATTCGGCGACAGCTTGCCGTCGTGCAGCTCGAGCAGGGCTGCCGGCTGCGGCCGGTGCGAGACGAAGTAGATGCCGGCCGCGAGGCCCGCACCGGTGCCGATCACGATGCCCCAGCGCAGCGACTCACCGGTGTCGTCCTTCGCCGCGAGCGCGACCGCGCCGCCCACGACGAAGCCGGCCACGGCGCCCCACATCACCGAGCGCGCGATCTCCACCATCGGGTTCTCGGAGCCGTTACGCGAGATCTCGACGTTGCCGGAGGCGAGCACCTCGGGCGCGACGTCGCCGCGCACGGGCTCGGCGGCGAGTGCCGCCGTCGCGTTCAAGAGCAGGCTCGACAGGAGCAACGCGGCCACGACTCTCCGGAACATGAACCACCTCCACGGGGGGATCCCAGGGCCCGCACGGGAGCGCGTCCGGCCGCCGGAGCTATCGAATTGAGCACCCGGGCGCGCGGTGTTGCAAGCCCCGGGGTGCGTGCTGTGAAGAGCGTCGCCGGAGGCATCGGCCTGTGACGGCGGGAGCTTGAGCGTTCAGGGGAGCCGCGCCGACTGCGCACGTCCACGCCGGCGCGCCGGGCCCGCGCGCACGCGCCGCGCACTGGACGCTCGGCCGCGACTGCGGGAGAATCTCCGGCCGCATTCGCGCCCTACCGAACCACAGGAGTGAGTCTTGATCTCAGCCACCCAGCTCAAGGTCGGCATGCTCGTGCTCTACAACGGCAAGCCGAATCGCGTCGCCACGGTGATGCACCGCACGCCTGGCAACCTGCGCGGCTTCGTGCAGGTCAAGCTCGTGAACATCGAGAGCGGCTCCAACCAGGAAGTGCGTTTCAGCACCGACGACAAGCTCGAGCGCGCCATGCTCGACGAGCACAAGCTCCAGTTCAGCTACAAGGCGGCCGACGCGTACCACTTCATGAACACCGAGTCGTACGAGATGATCGAGCTCTCGGGAGAGGTCCTGGGCGAGAACGCCGGCTACCTCACCGAGGGCATGATGATCACGGCCGAGTACTTCCAGGGCCGCGTCGTGGGCATCGAGCCGCCGATGTTCGTGGAGTTGGCGGTCAAGGAGACCACGCCGAACATCAAGGGCGCCGCGGTGCAGAACACGTCGAAGCCCGCGATCCTGGAGACCGGCCTCGAGATCAAGGTGCCGCCCTACATCGAAGAGGGCGACAAGGTGCGCGTCGACACGCGCACGGGCGAGTTCGTCGAGCGCTTGTAGCGCAGGGACCGCGCGGGCGCTTTCCATGACAGCGCGCTGACACCCTGCGCCGCCGCCGCGCCGATACCGCGGTCGGGGCTCGGATCGAGGCGACGGGATCCACCCGCTTGACCCCGCGCCGCGTCCCATCGCAGGCTCACGTCATCATGCGACTCGTGCGCACGCTGTTCCGTCCCGCTCGCACGCTCGCCGCCGTGCTGCTGCTCGCGGCGTTCAGCGTGGGCGCCGCCGCCGACACGTGGCACCATCTGGGCGAGCACGGCTGCGCCGCCGACCAGAACGGCCGCGCGGACCGCTGCGTGTGCGCCGGCCACCACGCGGCGCCGTTCGCGAGCCAGCCGGTCACGCAGGTGACGCCGGTCGAGTGCGAGCGCGAAGCCGTTCCGGTCGCGCCGGCGCTCACGCCGGTCACGCGCGCCGCGCAGTCCGCGGTACCGCGCGCACCTCCCCGGGGCTGACGAGCCGGGAGCCCTCGCAGGCTCCCCCATCCCTCGTCGCGCGCCGCATGGCGCGCCCTCTGCCGCTGCATCCGGGAGGAACTCATGCGCCGATGCTTCTTCTGCGCGCTGCTCGTGCTGGCGTTCGCGCCCGCGCGCCGCGCGCACGCCGGGGTCACGAACCCCGACATCTCCGTGATCGGCCAGCCGTTCATGAGCTGGAACGACTCCACGGGGGCGCCGACATCCAAGCGCCCCGTGTTCGACGTGGGCGAGACCGAGCTCGTGTTCGACGCGGCGCTGAATCCGTACGCACGCGGCTTCTTCGACGTCACGCTGGCGAGCGGCGAGATCGACCTCGAAGAGGGCTATTTTTCATTACTGCGAGGCCTGCCCGGGGACATCCAGATCAAGGGCGGGAAGTACAGGGTCGGCTTCGGCAAGTTGAATCCCGCGCACCCGCACACCTACCCGTTCGCGAACCGCTTCGGCGTGCTGGCGGCCTACCTGCCGGGCGCCGAGTCGTACAACGAGACCGGTCTCGACGTGTCGTACCGCCTGCCGCTGCCGGGCTCGATCTCCGTGACCGCCTACGGCGACGTGCTCCAGGGCGACAGCTTCCGCATCGCGCGCGTGCCCGGCGCCGCGCCGAACGACCCGCTCACCACCGGCGCGGGCGACCGTGCCGACGAACCGCGCGCGGCGTGGCTCGGCCGGCTGGCCGCGTTCGCGGGGCTCGGGGATCGCTCCGGCGTCGAGTTCGGCTTCTCGGCGACGCAGGGCACGAACAACGTCGCGGCCGCGGCGCGCACGCAGGTCGTGGGGGGCGACGTGAAGGCCAAGCTGTGGACGTCGGAGAGCGCCTACCTGGTGCTCCAGGGCGAGTACCTGCGCCAGGATCGTGACGACGCGGACTGGGACCAGGCGACCGCGTCGTACACGCGGGCCACGACCAGCGCCCAAGGCGGCTACGTGTTCGCGGACTACAACTGGAAACAGCGGTACAACGCCGGCGCCTCGTTCGATTGGTACGAGGATCCGGTGAGCCCGGCACAGACCGTGAACTCGTACGGGCTCTTCGCCGGGCTCGCGCTGATGGAAGAGACCACCGTCTTCCGTCTCGACTGGCTGCACAGCGAGCGCTCGGGCACGACCGCGTTCGGGTCGCCCGGCTTCGACCCCGTCCAGACCGTCACCCTCCGCGTCATCTTCTCGATGGGCCCTCACAAGGCCCACCAGTTCTAGGAGAACACTCCAATGTCCCGCAGACCGATCACGCTCCTGCTCGCGATCGCGGCGCTCGCCGCGCCGGCCGCAACCCAGGCCAAGCTCAGCGTCGCCGCGTCCACCACCGACATCGCCTCGATCGCAGCCAGCGTCGGCGGCGACCAGGTGGACGTGTTCGCGATCGCCAGGCCGAGCGCCGACCCGCACCGCATCGAGGCGCTCCCCAGCTACATGGTGAAGGTGTCGCGCGCGAAGCTCTATCTCAAGGTGGGCCTCGGGCTCGACCAATGGGCCGAGTCAATCGTCGACGGCTCGCGCAACTCGAGTGTCCAGATCGTGGACTGCTCGCGCGACGTGCCCGTGCTGGAGAAGCCCACGGGCAAGGTGGACGCGTCGATGGGCGACGTGCACCCCGACGGCAACCCGCACTACTGGCTCGATCCCCGCAATGGCGCGGTCGTCGCCGGCACCATCGCCGACGCGTTCGCGAAGGCCGACCCCGCGAACGCCGCGCAGTACCACGCGCGCGCCGAGGCGTTCGGGAAGGACGCGCAGGCGGCGTGGGAGCGGAACGCCGACGCGGCGAAGAAGCTTGCCTCGCACACGATCTTCACCTACCACCGCTCGTGGAGCTACTTCGCCAACGCGTTCGGCTTCGACGTGGTGAACACGGTCGAGCCCGTGCCCGGCATCCCGCCCACGGCGAAGCACCTCGCCGAGCTGGTGGACCAGGCAAAGGCTCGCAAGGTCGGCCTGCTCATCCAGGAGCCCTACTTCTCGTCGGATGGCGGCAAGTTCCTGCAGCGCGAGGCCGGCGTGCGCCAGGTGATCGCCGCCGCGTCGTGCGACGCGGCGACCGCGGGCAGCTACCTCCAGCACTTCGACGGCCTGTTCGCCGCGCTCGCGGGAGGAAAGTGATGCTCGACGCCCTGAAGCTCCCGTTCTTCCAGATGGCGGCCCTCGCGGCGCTCGTGCTGGCCGGCATCCACGCCTATCTCGGGTTCCACATCGTCCGCCGCGGCGTGCTGTTCGTGGATCTCGCGCTGGCGCAGATGGCCGCACTCGGCGTCGCGCTCGCCGTCGTCCTCGGTCACGAGCACGACGAGGGCGGCGCCTACCTGCTCGCCCTGGGCATGACCATGCTCGGCGCGGCGCTGTTCGCGTGGCTGCGCGGCCGCGCCCGCCACGCGCCGCTCGAGGCGTTCATCGGCATCGTGTTCGCGACCGCGCAGGCGCTGGCGTTCCTGTTGCTGGAGAAGACGCCGTCGGGCGCCGAGCACATCAAGGAGACGCTGGTGGGCTCGCTGTTCACCGTGGCGCCGCGCCACATCGGCATGGTGGCCGGGCTCTACGCGATCGTCGGCATCGTCCACGTCGCGCTGCGGAAGCCGTTCATGGAGATCACGAACGATCCCGAGGGGGCGAGGGCGCGCGGACGGCGCGTGTTCCTGTGGGACTTCCTGTTCTACGCCACGTTCGGCGTGGTGGTGACGTCCGCGGTGCAGATCGCCGGCGTGCTGCTGGTGTTCGGCTTCCTCGTGATCCCGGCGGTGGCGGGCGTCCTTGCCACACCACGCACCGGGCTGGCTCTCGCGGTCGGCTGGGTGTTCGCGTTCGTGGCGAGCGTGGCGGGGCTGCTGCTGTCGGTGACGCTCGACCTGCCGGCGGCGCCGAGCATCCTGGTGACGCTCACGGCGCTGCTCATCGTTCAGGGCACGGCGATGTCGCTGCTCGGGCGGCGCGCGGGCGGGAGCTTCGCCCCGACGCATTGAGCGCGGCAGCCGCGCCGTGAGCTCACCAGCGCCGGAACGGATAGCGGTAGTGGATGCCGAGGTAGGGGCGGTAGCGGTACGGCCGGTAGGCGGGCCACAGGTAGCCGCCGTAGCCATAGCTGAACGCCAGCGACAGGCTGGATCTCGGGTAGGCGTATGGACCGTACGGGTCGTACGCCCAGCCGTACGCGTTCACGCCCGCGTGGTTCGCCGCGTTCTTCTGGAAGCCCACCTGCTCGCTGCGGAGCATGGCGCTCATGACCTGATCGGACACACCCGCCTGCTTCAGGCGGCGGAAGTCGTCCGAGCCGACGTGGATCACCTGGCCGCTCTTCTGGATGGCGAGCACGATCAATGAATCGCTCACCTGCTCCTTCTGCAGCTTGATGACGTCGTTCACGCCGAACGCCCGGACGCCCGCCGGGGACAGCGTCATGATCAGCACGAGCGCGGCGATGCGCATGGAACGGAGCCACATGGCTTTCTTCGTCCTTCCTGCGGCCGGATGAAGCGGGAGGCCCGCGAGGCCTGGGGCCACCGCTTCAATCATTGAGACGACCGGTCCCCCCGTCCGGTCGCGGGTCGCCCGCAAAACCGCTGTCAACCCTGGCCGCGGGTCAGCGTGCTGACCGGACATCGCCGGCGCAGGCCGCCGGCGTGCGGCAGGGGGGAGGATGGCGCGCCGCGCGACGGCCGGGGTACGGTTCCCTCGGCCGCGTCCGGGCCAGGGCAGGTCCCGGCGCGGTGTCTAATGGTTCACCGTCCGGCCGGAGGCCACCATGGCGCGTCGATCCAACTTCATCCTCGTCATCGCAGCCACCCTGAGCGTCGCCGCTTTGGCGCCGGCGTCCGTGCGCGCGCAGGCCCGCGCGGACACATCGGCGCGTGCGGCGATCGTCGGCACCTCCGAGTCGATGCTGCGCGGCGGCGAGATGGGCGAGTTGCTCGCGGTGTACGTGCCGCGCGGCGCGAGCGAGGTGCAGCACCAGCTCGATGACGCGCGTGCGAGCGATCGCGCCGCCGCCACCACGGTGGACGGCACGCGCCGGCTGGCCGCCGATGCCGACGGCCGCGCGCGCATCATGCGCGAGGAGCTGCAGAGCAATCGCGTGCGCTACGACGTGGCGCGCAGGGCGCAGGACCAGGTGGCGACGACGGAGCTGGACGTCGCGTTCAAGCGCCAGACGAGGGAGCTCGACTACCTCACGCAGATGAGGGACGCGCTCAAGGCCGACGCCGAGCGGATGGACGCCGACCGCATCGCGGCGTCGGCGCACATCCACGCGCTCGAGATGGAGCTGGCCCTGTCGACGCGACATGCCCAGCTGTCAGCGGGGAAACGGCCGGCGGATGCGACCGTCGCCCAGTACCGGCTGTTGCTGCACGACATGCTGGACGCGCAGCGCACCGCCGCCGAGCGCGTGCGCGATGCGGCCGAGCGCCGCCGGCTCGTGGCCGACCGGCGGCTCAAGCAACTCGAGAGCCTGGGCAAGCTGACCGAGCCACCGAAACGCTGAGCGAGAGGAGAGCCGATGTCGGAGAGCAAGCGCACGCTCGAGCTGCTGGACCGCGCGTATCGCGCGCAGGCATGGCACGGTCCGGCGCTGCTGGAGACGCTGAAGGGTGTGACGCCGGCGATGGCCGCGAAGCGCGCGCTGAAGGGCGCGCACACGATCTGGGAACTGGTGGACCACGTCGCGAGCTGGAACGCGATCGTGGCGGCGCGGCTCGCGGGCGGGCAGCCCCAGGTGACGCCCGAGCTCAACTTTCCCCGGACGCCGAAGCCGACGGCCGCGGCATGGCGGAAGTCGATCGCGCGGCTCGCGTCGTCGCAGCGCACGTTCCGCGCCGCGGTGGCGAAGTTCCCCACGGCGCAGCTCGGCCGCATCCGGCCGGGCACCAAGACGTCGTGGAACGTGCTCATCCACGGACAGATCCAGCACCAGCTCTACCACGCCGGCCAGATCGCGATGCTCCGGCGCGGCATGGGGAAGGCGATCCAGTAGTCGTCGAGGGAGGCGGGCCGACATGGACAGTCATACGTTGGAGGGGCTCACGTTGCGACTCGAGGCCGCGGAGCGCGGGCTTCGGGGGGCGCGGCGAGCGATGTGGATGGGGAGTTTCCTGGTGGTGCTGGCGATGGGCGGGGCGGCGTGGTGGTTCGGTCGTGCGCAGCCCATGGGCACTCCGGAGACGCTGGAAGCGCAGCACTTCGTCGTGCGCGATGCTCAAGGCGCGGCGCGGGCGGTGCTCCAGCAGTCGGCCGGCGGCTCCACGCAGCTCGTCTTCTTCCGCGACCCGCTCGCGGGGGAGGAATGGCGGAAGCACACGAGCACCGGTCCATTCAGTTTCGGGGTTCGGGCGCTGAACGGCGGCTCGCAGCTGACGCTCTGGGACAAGGACGGCCCCAACTTCCAGCTGATGCCCGGCAACCTGTCCTTCGGCGGGGCGGAAAAGCCCCTGGTGGTGCTCTCGACCGACGGCGGGCCCCCGAGGCTCTGGCTCGCGGACTCCACGGGTAACATGCAGGCGCTGACGTCGAGCCTGATCGCGGACGTCGCGTCGAGATCCGCGCCGAAGGGCGGCACGCCAACCAAACATCGCCGCAGGCGGTGACGACCGGTCCGTGACGAGGAGACGGATTCCATGTGCAGGAACATCAAGACGCTCCACAACTTCAGCCCGCCGGCCACCGACGACGAGGTGCGCGCGTCGGCGCTCCAGTTCGTGCGCAAGCTGAGCGGGTTCACGAAGCCGTCGAAGACGAACGAAGCGGCGTTCGATCACGCGGTCGAACGCGTCACGCTCGCGGCGCGCGAGCTGCTCGACTCGCTGGTGACGAACGCGCCGCCAAAGGACCGCGAGGTCGAGGCGGCGAAGGCGAGGGCGAAGGCGGCGGTCCGGTTCGGGGCGCGGGCCTGAGGTGCGGAAACGGCCACGCCCACCGAGGTGGGCGTGGCCTGCTCCTGCACGGGCGAGACCTGGCGTCGCGCCGATGTCCCGGTGGTCGGTGGTTTATCTGATCACGACCACGCGACGCGTGAACGCCGCTCCCCTCGTGCGGAGCTTGACGAAGTAGATCCCGGGGTCGAGCGAGCCGATGCTCCACGACGCCTCGTGGGTGCCCGGAGCGCGGATCCCATCCTCGATCGTTCCGAGCTGCCGTCCCATGACGTCGTACACGCCCAGCTGCACGGGCGTGGTTGCCGCCAGCGCATAGCGGACGGTGAGGGCGCCGCGGATCACCTCGGCTACCATCGGATTGCGTTCTCCGACGGCCGCTGCGCCCGGACCGCCGTAACGGATCACCTGGCCGCTCTCGGCGGAGAACCAGACGAAACCGTCACCCGCGCCCCAGACGCCGTGGACGATGCCGAGCACTGCCGGCGGGGCCAGGTGTCGCCACGTGGTCCCGTCGAATTTCATCATGTGGCCCTCCCCGGCGACGACGCCGGTGGCGTACACGTCGTTGCCCGCCGTTCCCCAGACGTGCATGCCGGAACCGATGTTCGAAGCACCGGCGCCCGGCGGATCGGCGACCACCGCGTTCCAGGTCCCGGTGTGCGCGATCGGGTCGGTCTCGGTGAATCGCCAGATCCGCAGGCCGTTGTCCTGCTCGGCCGCGCCGACGGCGTACAACTGAAGTGTGCCGCGCGCATCGCGCGTGCCCCACGCATCCTCGACGTCCGTGAACGCGTAGGCGTCATTGCAGGCCGTCCATTGCCCGATGTCCCACTGGTACTGGCCGTGCGAGCACATCACGATCAGGTGCAACGAGTTGACGTAGACGAGGCCGCGGACCGGCGCCTCGGATGCCGGCAGCGCGTAGAACCACTCGAAGCCGCTGCCCGAGTTGCGCAGCACCACGTTGCCGATCTTGAGGAACAGATCGCCCGGCACACCCGCCAGCGTGTGGATCTTGTCGGAGTGATAGCCCGGCACGTTCTGGCGCGTCCAGGCCGTGCCGTTGAAGCTGTAGAAGCGCACATCACCCTTCGACGTCGTGGTGGTCGCGAACACGTCCTTGGTGCCGCTGCCGAGCAGCGCGTTCCCGATCTCACCCGGCGTGCGCAGCACGCTCGACCAACGCATCCCGTCGTAGCGGTAGAGCGCGCTGGACCAAGGCCTCGGGGCGCCGGGCGGATCCGGGAGCTTCTCGCCGTCCGGGTCAGTATCGGTACCAATCTCGACGCTGGCGGGCAGGAACTTCGCCCAAACGTAGACGTTGCCGTTCGGCGACACCCACAGGTCGCCGAGCACGGCGCCGGCCGGCAGGCCCGGGATCGTCAGCACCTGCCAGGTTTCGTTGGTCGAGCCCGTGCCGGGATCCGTGCCCGGATCCTCGCGCCGCGGCTGGGCGAGCGCGACGGCGGCGAGCGCGAAGACCAGGCAAGCGGCCGTGCAGAGCCTATTCAAGATTCGATGGGAGCGAGTGTCGCTCGAGGGAAGCTGCGGAAGCGGGTCCCCCGGGCGATCGCGAAGGCGGAGCCATTTCGGGGACATGGGGTTCTCCTTTCGCTGCGACGTAAGCTTCAAGCGGCCTTGACGCAGTCAACGTGGGTCCGCATTGGGCTTCGGGCAATGGGACGAAGGGCTAGGCGTGTGTTCAGCCCGGCACAAGTCTTCGTGTTGAGAACACGCGAGCGGGTCGTACTCGCGTGCAGCGCGTCAACTCAGCCGAAGAACAGGTACGTCACCGCGATCGCGGCCAGCACGCCCACCAACTCTGAGAACAGCGCGCAGGCGAGCGCATGGCGCGTCTTCTTCACGCCCACGGAGCCGAAGTACACGGCCAGCACGTAGAACGTGGTCTCGGTGCTGCCCTGGATGACGCACGAGAGGCGACCGGCGAACGAGTCCGCGCCAATCGCCTTCATCGTGTCCACCATCATGCCGCGGGCGCCGCCGCCGGAGAGCGGCTTGATGAGCGCGGTGGGCATGGCGTCCACCCAGCGGGTGTCCATGTTCAGGTGGCCCACCACGGCCTTGATGCCACCCAGGAACGCCTCGAGCGCACCGCTCGCGCGCAACGCGCCGACGGCCACGAGCATCGCCACCAGGTAGGGCACGATGCCGATCGCGACCTGGAAGCCCTCTTTCGCCCCCTCCACGAACGTCTCGTAGACGGGGAGCTTGCGCCAGATGCCGGCGATCAGGAACGACGCGATCAGCGCGAGCAGGATGGCGTTCGCCAGCACGGCCGATTGCTGCGCCACCTGGTCGGGCGCGAGCCGGGAGAAGTGCCAGACGAGCCCAGCCACCGCGACCGTGAGCGAGCCGAGCCACGCCATCACGACGCGGTTCCAGATGTTGAGCTTCTGGATCACGGCCACGAGCAGCAGGCCCGAGAGGTCGGCGATGAACGTGGCGATCAAGATGGGGACGAACACGTCGGCCGGGTTCGCAGCGCCCATCTGGGCGCGGAACGTCATGATCGAGATCGGGACGAGCGTCACCGACGACGCGTTCATGACCATGAACAACACCATCTCGTCCGTGGCGCGGTCCGGCTCGGGGTTGAGGCTCTGGAGCTCCTTCATCGCCTTCAGGCCGAGCGGCGTGGCGGCGTTGTCGAGCCCGAGCATGTTCGCCGAGCGGTTCATCACGATCGCGCCGCTCGCGGCGTGCCCGGGCGGGATGCCGGGGAAGAGGCGGCGGAAGAGCGGGCCCACGGCGGCGGCGATGAACTCGGTGACGCCGCCCCGTTCGGCGATCTTCATGAGCCCCAGCCACAGGCTCATCACGCCGGTGAGTCCCAACGCGATCTCGAAGCCGGTCTTCGACGAATCGAAGAGCGACTGGACCACGTCCTTCAACGCATCGGGCTTCCCGCCCACCGCGGCCTGCCACACCGCCACTGCGAACGCGATGAGGAAGAACGCAGCCCAAATCCAGTTGAGCATGGCGCGCAGCATGGGAGCGGCCCCGCGCCGGCGTCAAGGGCGACGGCTGCGGTGGGCGACCCGCACATGATCGAACGCCGAGCCGTCCGGATGCGATACACTCGAGGCTTCATGCGCCCCCGCATCCTTGCCTGTCTGCTGCCCGCGCTGGTCTCGATCACGGTCGCTCGCCCGGCCGGGGCATGGACCTACGGCGACACGCTCACCACGATCATGCGGCCGCTCCCGAACCTGCCGGCGCTGGTCCAGCGCGGCTCGGCGTTCACGGTCTGGGCGCTCGCCGCGAGCGGCGCGGGCAACTGGTCGGCGTCGCTCCAACTCGGGGCGCTCACGGTGCCGCTGACGCCGAGCGGCGGCGGCTGGCAGCCGGCGAAGAACCGCTGGGAGCTGTCGTTCACGGTGCCGGCGGGCACGCCCGAAGCGGTGTACGCGCTCAACCTCACCTCCGACGTCACCGCCCCCGACCGCGCCGAGCACGCGGTCAAGGTGCTGCCGGGCTTCAAGACCGACTACTACTTCGCGCAGATCAGCGACACGCACCTGCCCACGCACGCGCTCTCGAGCGGCGGCGTCATCAACGTCGCCGACACGTCCGGAATGGCGGACTTCGACGCCGTGATCGAGGACCTGAACGTCATCCACCCGGAGTTCATCCTCCACACCGGCGACCTCGTGAACGAGGGCGAGCTGGAGGAGTACCTCGGCATGTACGAGATGGGCCGCGCGCAGGGCATGCTCTCGCGCCTGCTCGATCCGGTGTTCGTCACCTCCGGGAACCACGACATCGGCGGCTGGGGCGCGACGCTGCCGCCGGACGGCACGTCGCGGAAGGACTGGTGGCGCTACTTCGGCTGGCCCTGGCTCCTGAACCCGCCCGCGGGCGACCCGTATCACTCCCAGGACTTCACGTTCGACTACGGGCCGCTGCACGTGATCGGCCTCGAGGCCTACATCAACAACGGCTCGTACGACCACTACCGGCAGGACCTCTGGGGCGCGCAGAGCTTCACGGCGGAGCAGATCGCGTGGCTCCAGGCCGACATCGCCGCGCAGCCGCCGGGCACGAAGAAGCTCGCGTTCTATCACTACGACTTCGGCGGCACGCTCGCGAACGGCTCGCCCGGACCGAACTTCTCGCAGATCAATCCCGGCGCGCTCGGCCTCGACGCGGCCATCTGGGGCCACAACCACGGCGTCGCGGAGGGGAACCTCGCCGCGCGTCCCATCAACCTCGGGCTCCGCTCGGTGATCGACCGCCGCCAGTTCCGCGTCTTTCGCGTGAGCAACGGCGTCGTTTCCCCCGGGCCGATGCACGCGGCGGGCGGCATCTCGACCGCGCCCACCGACTCGCTGTCGCTGACATGGAACGGGCCCAACGACGGCACGCGCTCGACGCTGTCGGTCATCGCCAACAATCGCTACGGCGAAACCTGGGATCACGCCCGGATCCGGTTCGTGATGACCGACCACGAGTCGACGTTCACCGCCGCCGGCGGGACGCTCTACCAGACGATCCGCGAAGGCGGCGTGGCGCTGGTCGACGTGGACTGTCTCCTCCCTTCAAAGGGCGTTGCCGTTGTCGGTGTGCAGGCGAGCGCACCCGTGGCCGGCGTCGAGCCGGAGCCGGGGGCGCGGCTTTCGCTCTCCGCGAGCGTGAACCCGTTCCGCCCGGGAGCGGCAGCGCTCGTCGTGCGCTGGTCTTCACCGCGCACCGATGCGGCGGTGCTCGACGTGCTCGACCTCCAGGGCCGGCACGTGGCGACGCTCGCATCCGGGGGTGGTACGGAAGCCGAGCGCGCCGCGCGCTGGGACGGCCGCGACGAGCGCGGCCAGGTCGCGCCGCCGGCGATGTACCTCGTGCGCCTGCGCACGGCGGGCGCGACCAAGGTGCTGCGGCTCGTGCTCGTGCGCTAGCAGCCGGCCTTATGGCATGGTGCGCGGCGTGAGTCCCCGCCTGCCGCGGCTTTTCGACACGCTACGCAACTACGACTCGAAGACGTTCGCGAGCGATTGCGTTGCTGGGGTCACCGTCGGGCTCGTCGCGCTCCCGCTGGCGATGGCGTTCGGCATCTCGTCCGGGGCCTCGCCGCAGTCCGGCATCTACACCGCCGTCGTCGCCGGCTTCCTGATCTCCGCGCTCGGCGGCTCGCGCGTGCAGATCGGCGGGCCCACGGGGGCGTTCGTGGTCGTGGTCTCGGGCATCATCGCCAAGCACGGCCTCGACGGGCTCTACATGTGCACGCTCCTTGCGGGCCTGGTGCTGGTGCTGATGGGGTTGACGGGCCTCGGGGCCGCCGTGCGCTTCCTGCCGCGCTCGGTCGTGGTCGGGTTCACGAATGGCATCGCGCTGCTGATCGCCAGCACGCAACTCCGGGACCTCCTGGGCCTCCAGATCGCGTCGCCGTCGGGCGTGTTCCTGCCGCGCATGATCCAGGTGGCCCGCGCGCTCGGGACCTGGTCGGCCGAGGCCACCGCGCTCGGGATCGGCGCGCTCGTGCTCGTGCTCCTGCTCCAGCGCTACGTGAAGGCCGTGCCGGGCGCGATCGTGGCGCTGGTGCTCGGCACGCTCGCCGTGCGCTTCCTCCACCTCGACGTGGAGACCATCGGCTCGCGCTTCGGCGGCATCCCGTCAGGGCTGCCGCCCGTGCACATCCCCACGTTCCGCCCCGACATGATCATGCCGCTCCTGCCCTCGGTGCTCACCGTGGCGATGCTCGGCGCGATCGAGTCGCTGATGTCGGCGACCGTGGCCGACCGCATGGCGGGCGACCGCCACGACCCGAACGCGGAGCTCTTCGCGCAGGGCATCGCCAACATCGCCTCGCCGCTCGTGGGCGGGCTCCCGGCGACGGGGGCGATCGCGCGCACGGCGACGAACATCCGCTCGGGGGCGAAGACGCCGGTCGCGGGGATCGTCCATGCGGTGACCCTGCTGCTCGTCCTCGTCGTCGCCGCGCCGCTCGCGCGCGACGTGCCGCTCTCGGTGCTCGCCGGGATCCTGCTCGTGGTCGCCTACAACATGGGCGAGTGGCGCGAGATCCCCGACATATTGAGGCTGTCCAAGAACGACATCAGCGTCTGGCTGGCGACGTTCGCGCTCACCGTGTTCGCCGACCTGAGCGTGGCGGTCGAGGTGGGCATGATCCTCGCCGCGCTGCTCATGATCCGGAAGATCGCCAAGACCACGACGGTCACCGAGGAGACCGCGGCGGACGTGGAGGCGGCGCGCGTGCACCTGATGCAGGACAAGGCCGTGCCCGGGTACGTCACCGTGTTCCGCATCCAGGGGCCGTTCCTGTTCGGCGGCTTGGACAAGCTCTCGGCGATCACGGACCGGCTCGCCGAGCTGCCGCCGATCGTGATCCTTCGTCTTCGCAACATGACCGCGCTCGACGGCAGCGGCCTCGGCGCGCTCGAGGACCTGGCCGACGCGCTCCACGCCACGAAGCGCACGCTGATCCTCTGCGGCGCGCGCGAGCAACCGGCGAAGCTCATGGATCAGGCCGAGTTCGACGAGCACGTGGGCCACGCGAACATCTGCGCCGACCTGGACCGGGCGCTCGCCCGCGCCGCGGAGGTCCACGCCGGCGGGCGCTGACCGCAATTCACTTGGCCCGATAATTCACATTCACGTTGACTCGCGTGCGCCGCGGGTGGAGCCTCCGTGCACGCGGGTCGAGGGCCGCCAACGACATCCCGACCCGCCGAGGCCACGTACACGTGCGGGCCAAGGGCGCGAATCGCGTTCCGGCCGCGTCACACTTGCCATCTGCCACGACGGTCGATGTGGAAGGCGCACGTACCCCCGGTACCGTCCTCCATGTCGCCAGTGGACCGCCAGCCCGACCGGGTGGGGCGGTCCTGGCCGCTCCGTCGGGAGGCAGTCATGGTCGCAGAGTCCCCAGGCCGCAGCATGGTCGCTCGTGGCCACTCGCATACGTACGCTCTCGCCGCGGCGCTCGCGGCAGTCGTGCTCCTTGCCGGCTGCGGCCGGCAGTCACCGACGTCACCGCTCGCGCGGGCCACGTCGGCCGCGCACGCGCCCGCAGGGTTGGCCACGATCAGCGGCGAAGCCGTCCACCTCGAGGGCGAGATCGGGCCCGGCGCGCTCTACTCGCTCGACAAGCCGGCCGAGTGGAACGGGGACCTCGTGCTCTACCTGCACGGCTATTCCAATCCCAGCGCGCCCATCGGCCTGCCGAACAACGGCGCCATCCGCGACCGGCTGCTCGCTGAAGGCTTCGCGGTGGCGGCGTCGAGCTTCTCCGAGAACGGCTACGCGGTGCCCGAGGCGATGCGGCAGTCGCACCAGCTCCGCGGCCTGTTCGTCTCGCAGGTGGCGAAGCCGAACCGCGTGTTCCTGTTCGGTGTCTCGCTGGGCGGCATCATCGGCATGGAGCTGGCGGAAAAATTCCCGCAGCAGTACGACGGCGCGTTCCTCGCGAGCGGCGTCGTGGGCGGCACGCGCGCGGAGCTGGAGTACATCAGCGACACGAAGGTGCTGTTCGATGTGCTCTTCCCGACGGTGCACCTGGGCGGCCTCTACGACCCGATCCCGCTCACCAACCCCACCACGCAGCTGATCATCCCGGTGTCCACGGCGGTGCAGGCGAACCCGACCAACCTGGGCATCCTGAACCTCATCACCCGCCACCCGCTGGCCGGGAACAACGGAACGGAGCTGACCACGACGCTCATCACCGTGCTCGGCTTCCAGATGCAGGGTGCGGGCGACCTGCTGGGTCGCACGCACGGCCATGGGTTCTTCGACAACACGGGTCACGCGTACACGGGCCCGCTGCCGCCCGCGGTCACGGATCCCATCAACGCGGGCGTCGCGCGCTTCCAGTCGACCGCGGACGCGAGAGCGTGGATGGACCACTACGGCGAGCCCTCGGGCGAGCTGCGCATCCCGGTGCTCACGATCCACAACACCCGCGACCCGGTGGTGCCGTTCTTCCACGAAGGGCTGCTCGCGAGCGCGGTGGCGGCGAGCGGCTACAGCGACAACCTCGTCCAGCGGTCCAAGAACAGCTACGGCCACGTGGATTTCACGACGAACGAGCTGGCGCAGAACTTCCTGGACATGGTCCACTGGGTGGACACGGGAGTGAAGCCCTGACCCGGCGGTGAGGATCAGCGAATGACCACGGCACGCGCGGTGACGGATTCGTCACCGCGCGTGAGCCGTAGCAGGTAGATCCCCGGTGCGAGCCGGCGGCCCTCGGTCAGGTCCACGACGTGCTCGCCGGCGCCCAGGCGACCGACGTCGCGTGCCAGGACGCGACGGCCCGCGAGATCGTTGAGTTCGAGGCGCGCGGCGGCCGCGTCAGGAAGCGTGAACGCGGCCGTCAATCCCGCGAGAGAAGGATTGGGCCGCACGCCGCGTAGGAAGATCCGAGAGCCCGGGACCGGTCGCGGTGAGACGCCGGCCACCGGCGCCAGGCCGCTCACCGCGAGCGCGGCGAGGAACGTCCGCGGCTCGCCCGCGATGCTGTGAAAGTCGCCGCCCACGTAGAGCGTGCTGTCGCTCGCCGCGAGCGCCAACACGGCACCGATCGGCTCTGGTGACCAGTCGATCGCGACGCCGGACAAAGCATCCCTCGCGGTCAGCGTGCCGCGGCCATACTGCCCGCGGCCGCCGGCGAAGATCCTGGTGCCGTTCACGGCCAGCGCTTCCGCGCCGGGCAGGCACTCCGGCCCCGAGCTCGTGCACAGCATCGGGTCCTCGGGCGGCCACCTCGAGTGACCGCTCCCGGCGTCCAGCGAGGCGACCAGGTTCTGCCCGGCCGCACCGATGCCGGTGAACGCGCCGGCGGCGATCACCGAGCCCTTGTCCAGCGTGAGCGCACCGACCCAGTCGTTCGCATCGGGGTCCCACGGGCTCACCGCCCCGCTCGCCGCGTCCAGCGCCGCGATGTGGTTGCGCGTCTGGCCGCCGGTCAGCGTGAACATGCCGCCCGCGTAGAGCGAGCCGCCCGCGAGCGCGAGCGCGCGCACGACACCGTTCGCCTGCGGCGCCCAGCCGGTCGCCGCACCGGTCACCGGATCGATCGCGGCGATGAACGTGCGGACCTGCCCGCCGATCTCGGCGAACTCGCCGCCCGCGTACACCGCGCCGCCGTCGGTCGCGAGCGCGCGCACGGTGCGATCCGCGTTCGGGTCCCACGGCGTCACTTGCCCGCTCGTGCGATCGACGGCGGCCACGTGGGCGCGCGGGATGCCGCCGACCGCGAGGAAGTCACCGCCCAGGTACACCGTGCCACCGCTCAACGCGAGCGCGTCGACGACGTCGTCCGCGCCGGGGTCCCAGGCCGTGGGCTGCCCGCTCCGCACGTCGATCGCCGCGACGTGGTGGCGCGCGACACCGCCGGCGCTCGTGAACGTGCCGCCCGCGAAGAGTTGATCACCATCGAGCGCCAGCGCCGACACCGTGGCATCGACGGGGTTCAAGTCCGGGTGCCACGCGGTGGCGGTACCGGTGGCGGTGTCGATCGCCGCGGCGCGAAGGCGCTCCTGCCCGCCGGCGTGGGTGAACGCGCCGCCCACATAGAGCGTGCCGCCGGCGAGCGCGAGTGCCCCCACCGGGCCGTCGGCGCCCGGATCCCACGCGGTCGCCTGCCCGGTCGTGGCGTCGAGCGCAGCCAGCGAGGCGCGGTCGCTGCCGCCGACGGTGCTGAACGAACCGCCCACGTAGACCGTGTTGCCGGCGGGGACGATCGAGCGCACGTACGTGAACGTCGGCCCCGGGCCCGGGTTCCACGCGGTCGCGAACCCCGTGCCCGGGTCCAGTGCGGCGAGGCCGCTTCGCATCTGGCCGCCGATGGCGATGAAGCTCCCCGACGCGTAGACGCGACCGCCGTCCACGGCGATGCACATCACGGACGAGTAGTCCGGCAGCGCGTTCGGGTTCCACGCGGTCGCGAGCCCAGTCGTGGCGTCGAGCGCCGCGATCCGGCCGCGGGCCGCGCCGCCGATGTTCGCGAACGCGCCACCGGCGTAGATCGTGTTCGCGCTCGCGACGAGCGTGTAGACCGCGCCGTCCGCCCCGGGGTTCCACGTCGTGGGGGCACCGCTCGCGAGGTCGAGCGCCGCGATCTGGCTGCGCGACTGCCCGCCGATCAGGCCGAAGAGGCCGCCCACGTAGAGCGATGTGCCGATGCGCGCGAGCGCCTGGACCGGCCCGTCCGGGCTCGGGTCCCATGCGGACACGGTGCCGTCCGCGAGCACGTGCGCGAGGTCGGTGTGCGGCGCGCCGCCCACCGACGTGAAGTCGCCGCCGATGAACCAGCCGCCCGCGCCATCGGTGAGTGCGCACGAGACGTCGCCGTTGACCATCGGGAAGCCCGCCACCGGCTCCGCGGTGTGGATATCGATCGGCACGCCGGAGCCCGTGACCGGCCCCACCCGCGTGAAGTCGCCGCCGACATAGAGCGTGCTGCCGTCGAGAACGGCGGCGCGCACCATGCTGTTCGGGACCCAGAACTCGCGGCGGACGGCCTGTGCGCGCGCTGTATCAGGGCAGGCGGCGAGCGCTACTGCCCCGAGGAGCAGGCTGCACGCGAACGTGCAGCCCAACCCGGATCTCCTCATGTCGTCCAGCCCTCCGGACAGCGAATCTCGGAACGGCCGGATCGATGTAGAAGACCCTAGCGGGTTCTCCCGCTCGCCGGTATCGGGCACATACCTGCTTCTTCACGCACGCGGCGAAGAGAAGAAACGAGGTCAGGCGCCCGCAAGTCCGCGCACCGCACGCAACGCGGTGTCCACTTCCTGCTCGTCGTTGATGAGTCCCGCCGAGAGCCGCGCGTAAGTGACCCGGTAGGGGCTCGTGCTCGCGACCACGTTCTTCTCGAGCAGCTTCGCCACCACCTGCTCGGGCTTCAAGCCCGCGACCTCGAACGCGACGATGCCGGCGGAGACGTCGGCGGCCATGGGTGTGTGCACGTGCACCTGCTTCATCGCCGCGAGTCCCTGCTTCAGCTGGTCGTTCAGGGCGCGGATGCGCGCGGCGACGCGCGCGCGGCCCAGCTTCGCGTGCATCTGGAACGCGGCGGCCATCGCCCACTGGTGCTCGAACGCCTGGAACCCGCCCGGCGACACCATCGCCGCATCCGTGGGCGGTGGCAACGCGTCCTTCATCCACGCTTCGTACAGCGCGAGGCTCGCGAACGACGGGATCATGGGCCGGATGAGCGGCCAGCGGTCGGCGCGTCCCCACAGGACGCCGGTGCCGCGCGGCGCGAACATCCACTTGTGCGTGCCGGCGCTGAAGAAGTCGGCGCCGAGCTCGGCGGCGGATTCGTCGATGCAGCCGAACCCGTGCACGCCGTCGACCACGAGCAGGAGCTGCCGGTTCGCATCGCGCTGCGCGTTCACCTGGCCGACGAGGAACGCGATCGCGCGGATGGGGAGCCGCACGCCGGTGCTGGAGTGCACCCAGGTCACGCCGAGCACGCGCGTCTCCGGGCGGATCGCCTTCTCGATGCGGGCGACGACGTCGTCCGCGGTCACCTGCGAGGCGTCGTCGTAGAGCGCGACCCGCCGCGTGGTCGCGCCGGCGCGCAGCGCCGCGGTGCGCACGGCCTCGTGGTGAACGAAGTGGTCGTGCTCGGTGACGAGGATCTCGTCGCCGGGCTTGAGCGGCAGGCCGTGGTAGACGAGCGCCAGCCCGGTCGTTGTGTTCTGCGTGAGCGCGATCTCGTCGGGCTTGGCGCCCATGTACGGCGCGGCCGCCTTGCAGACCTCGAGCAGCGCGTTCGCGGTCTCGGACTCGAACATGCGGTGCTCGACCTGCAGGAACGGGCTCTCGTCGATCGCGCGCCGGAACGCCTGGATGGCGTCGCTCACGGGCTTGGGGTGTGACGCGATGAAGAAGCCCGCGAACTGCACCTTGTCCTTGGCGAGCGGGAACAGCGCCTTCACGGCCGCCCAGTTCGAGAGATCGGGCGTGGGCGGCGTGTGCTTCTTGACCGCGGCGAGCAGCCGCCCGGGAACGAGCGCGCCGGCGGTGACCGCTCCGGCGGTGGCGAGGAATGTGCGGCGGGAGACGTCCATGTGCAGGCCCTCCTTGGGAGGGAGACCGTACCATGGACGTCCCGACGCAAGCTTGGCTCGCGTATCGTCCCCGACTGAGCCACCTGCGGCCGAGCCCCCGAAAAGAGGCGCCAAGCCATGGCCAAACAAACCCACGCGATGCGCGTCATCCCCGAACCGGCGCCCGGCAGTCGCGCAGTCCTGATCCCGCGCGGCCGCGACCTGGCGCTCCGCGGCGGCGGCCCGCTCAGCTACACGTGCGGCAACTGCGGGATCCCGCTGATGAGGGACCTGATGGCCGAACAGGCCCGGAGCTTCGTCGTCAAATGCGGGAAGTGCGGCGCGTACAACGAGACGGCGCAGTAGGTGTCGATGACGAGCCACCACCATCCGCACCCGCACCACCCACACGACGAGCCTGGGGCGCATGGTCGCAGGGAGTCGAACGTGCAGCGCCCAGCCGGTTCTATCCGTTCCAGAACGGATAGCAGGCTTGCTGTCTCCGCCCGCCTCTAGCTCTCGCCCACCTTCACCAGGTTGAAGAACTCGTCGTTGGTCTTGGTGCGGTTGAGGCGGTCGACGAGCTTGAGCATCGCCTCCTGCGGCGGCATCTGCACGAGGATCCGGCGCAGCGCTTGGAAGATCGTGATCTGCCCGGGCGCGATGAGCTTCTCCTCCTTGCGCGTGCCGCTCTTCGGGATGTCGATCGCCGGGTAGATGCGGCGCTCGGCCAGCTCGCGGGACAGGAAGATCTCGCTGTTCCCGGTGCCCTTGAACTCCTCGAAGATGATCTGGTCCATGCGCGATCCGGTATCGACGAGCGCGGTGCCGATGATCGTCAGCGAGCCGCCATTCTCGATCTTGCGCGCCGCGCCGAAGATCTGCCGCGGCGACTGCATCGCGTTCGAGTCGAGGCCGCCCGACATCGTCCGCCCGCCGTTGCCGGCGGCGGCGTTGTAAGCGCGCGCGAGACGGGTGATCGAGTCGAGCAACAGGAGGACGTCCTTGCCGTCGAGCACGTCTCTCGCCACCTTCTGCATGCCCAGCTCGGTGGTCTCGATGTGCTCGTCGACGCTCATGTCGCTCGAGGCGGCGATCACCTCGGCCGGCGTGTTGCGCTTGAAGTCGGTGACCTCTTCCGGCCGCTCGTCCACGAGGAGCGCGTAGACCTTCACGTCCGGGTGGTTGTGCGCGACCGAGGCGGCGATGGCCTGGAGGATGCGCGTCTTGCCCGCTTTGGGCGGCGCCACCAGCAACACGCGCTGGCCGCGGCCGATGGGCGCGATCACATCGATCGCGCGCCCGGTGACGCGATCCCCGTACGGCGGATCGCCCTGGCCCGCCGGCAGCTCCATGATGAGCCGCTCGGTGGGATCGAGCGCAGCACCTGCCTGCTGCAGCTCCTTCAATATCTCGAGCCCGGGGCGCTGCGGGCGGCCGGGGCGACTGCTGCCGCCCGTGCCCACGTCACGACGGCCGCGTCGTCCGCGCCGTCCGCTCTGGTTGTTGCTGTACTGCTGGGGATAACCACCCTGCTGTTGCTGCGGTTGTTGCTGTTGATTCATTCCTTGTGGGCGTCCGCCACGGGGGCGGCGCCTTCTCCTGCGTCCTTGACGTTCGTAACGGGGGTCGTAGCCCTGACTGCCGGCTGCGCCGTTCGGCGGTGGCGCGCTGCCGCCGCCCTGGTCGTAACCACCCGGAGATCCCATCGGCGGGCCGCTCATCGGAGCGCTCATCGGGGGTTCCCCCGATGGTTCGCTGCCGTAGTCGGGCGTCGGTGGTGAGTAGTCGGCGGAGGAACCCCCTCCGTAGGGCGACGCGGGGGCGTCGTACGGCATGGCTTCGGGTGGTGCGCCCGGTGCGGGCGGTCCCTGCGGACGCATGCCACGGGGGCGGCGACGACGTGGTCTCATGACTTTCCTTCCGGCGCGCACTCGTGGTGCGCCGGGGTGGACCTGTGCAACAGCGTGGATCGATGACGCCACGAAGCTGCGCGGTGGAACCGGTGAGCGCCTCCGGGGCGATGGCCGTGTTCCTTTCACGGTGCATCGCACGCGCGGATCAAGACGCGCTCGCCTGCTGGCTGCCGATGGGCGGCGCTGCTGCTCGCCCCGGCGTCACCGCTGCCCGACTCCCAAGGTCCGGGACGCGCGGTGCGGAATCTTTACGGCGACCAGGTCCGCTGCGGCCAGCGCCTGGCGCCATGGGCCTCGGCCTTCCGTTCCTTGAGCCCGAAGCTCCGAGCGAGGAACCTACACGCTCGCACGGCGTCGCGCCAATACCAAAAGCGCGTTCGCGTGGCGGGCGGGACGCGGGGGAGCGGATTCAAAGCGCGGGTGCTGCAGGTCCGCGGCTCCACCGCGAGGAAGGTGACAGGAAGATTATCGACATGACCGCCCGAGAAATCAAGTGGGTCTTCCGCCGAGCCGATCCGGGGCTCTCAGCGCACGTCGCACGAACCCTAACGTCAAGTTTCCGTGGGCGGCGGGAAACGGGCCTCGCGGAACTTCCAATGGCACAGCCCGAACAGCCCCGCGATCACCGGGAACACGAGCCAGCTCGCCTCGATGCCGCGCACGCCGCCCGTGAGCCAGTCGGGGCCCGAGAACGTGGCGTTCAGGAGTCGAGTATCCACCGGATGGCCATGGTTGCCGGTGTTGGGCGCGCCGACGAACGGGATCGCCGCGAAGTCGAACGCGAAGTGGAACCCGATCGCGAACCACAGGCTGCCCGTCCGCCGCAGCGTGAAACAGAGAAACAACCCGATGAGCCCCACGCTCAGCGCGTCGGCCACGTTCTCCATCGGCTTGAAGAAGTAGTGCGTGGCGGCGAAGTCGAGCGACAGCACCACGGACGCGGGCCAGAAGCCGATGCCGTCGGCGAGCGCCGCGAGCGGGTAGCCGCGGAACTGCGCCTCCTCGGAGAGCCCCACGCCCACCATCGCCATGACCCAGAGCGCGGCGGTCACGACGAGCGCGCGGCCGTCCATCGCCCAGCCGTGCACGTGGTAGCCGCCGAGCGCGGCGATCGCCGCGATCAACACCATCACCGCGCCGAAGCCCCAGAGCGAGCCTTCCCAGAACAGGTCACCGAACGCCTGGCGCCACGGCAGACCGAAGCGCGCGAACGGCAGCCGATCGATGCGCGCCATGATCGCGGTGGCGGCGACGGCGATCGCGAACGTGAGCAACTCGATGCCGACGAACGCGCCCGGCGTCCAGTCGTCGCCGAGCGGGATCTTCGCCGCGACCACGACGGCGCGCACCGCCGCGGAGAGCAGCGTCGTGAGTACCACGAACAGTGCCAGCCGCCAGCCCGCGCGCAGGCGGGCGGGACCGAAGAAGATGTTGCGCCAGCGCGAGCGTGGCGCGGCGGCCGGCGCGTTGAGGGGCGCGTCGCTCATCGTGACGTGGGCGTCGCTACGGCTTCGACCGTGGCACCCACGCCCGGTCCGGCACGCCGGCGCGGGCGTTGGCGAGCCGCGCCATCACGAACAGCAGGTCGGCGAGGCGGTTGAGCCAGTGGACGACGTGCGGGCTCACCGCTTCGCGTGCGGCGAGCGCCGTGACCCGACGCTCCGCGCGCCGGCACACCGTGCGGGCGTGGTGGAGTGCTGCCGCGAGCGGTGCGCCGCCCGGAAGCACGAACTGCGTGAGCGGCGTGAGCTCGGATTCGAAGCGGTCGATCTCGCGCTCGAGCGCGGTCACGTCTTCCGCCGTCACGCGGACGAGGCGCGTGAGCAGGTCGGCGTCGGTCGTGGCCAGCTCGGCCCCGATCTGGAACAGCGTCGACTGGAATCCGGGCAGGAGCTCGCCGAAGAGTCTTTCACCATCCTGTGCGTGGGCCACGCCCAGCACCGCGTTCAGCTCGTCGACGCTGCCGTACGCCTCGACGCGCGCGTCGTGCTTGGGCACGCGCGCCTTGCCCAGGAGCCCGGTCGTGCCGTCGTCGCCGGTGCGCGTGTAGATCTTCATGGCCGCGGAGTCTAGCGGCAGTCCGCACCGCCCGTCACTGGCCGGGCGCGCCCGGTTGCGCCCGGGGCAGGCATGTCGCACCTTGCCGGCCCACCCTCCGGAGACGAGGCCGTGCTCCTCAAGCGCTACTACGACGAGCCGCTCGCGCAGGCGAGCTTCCTCCTGGCGGACACCTCCGCGCGCGAGGCGATCGTCGTCGACCCCAACCGCGACATCGAGGCCTACGTGAAGGCCGCCGCGGTGGAGAAGGTGACGATCGTCGCGGTCACCGAGACGCACATCCACGCGGACTACCTCTCGGGCACGCGCGAGCTGGCGCGGCGCGTGGGCGCCACGGCGTATCTCTCCGACGAGGGGGACGCCGACTGGAAGTACGGCTGGGCGGACGAGCCGAACGTGAAGCGCGTCCGGAACGGCGACACGATCCGCGCCGGCCGCGCGCGGCTCGACGTGCTCGCCACCCCCGGGCACACGCCCGAGCACGTGAGCTTCGTCGTCACCGACGAGGCGGCGAGTGCCGAGCCGATCGGCGTCCTGACCGGCGACTTCGTGTTCGTGGGCGACGTGGGCCGGCCCGACCTGCTCGAGCGCGCGGCGAACATGAAGGGCACGATGGAGAAGGGCGCACGCACGCTCTACGCGTCGCTCGCGCGCTTCCGCGACGCGTTCCCCGGGCACCTGCTGTTGTGGCCGGGACACGGCCCGGGCTCGGCGTGCGGCAAGAACCTGGGCGGGCTCCCCGCCACGTCGCTCGGCTACGAGAAGCTCACGAACTGGGGCGTGCGTGCCGCGAGCGAGGCCGAGTTCGTGCGCGAGGTGCTCGCCGGCCAGCCCGAGCCGCCGGCCTATTTCAAGCACATGAAGCGCATGAACAAGGAGGGACCGGCGATCCTCGGTCCGTTCCGCGAGCCGCCGCGGCTGCCCGACGAGGAACTCGTCGCCGCGCTGGAGCGCGGCGACGTTGTCATCGACCTGCGCTCGACGAAGCAGATGCTGGAGGGCGCCATCCCGGGCACGCTCTCGATCCCGGTCGGCAGCAGCTTCCCGACCTGGGCGGGCTGGCTGCTGCCCTACGACAAGCCCCTCTCGCTGCTCGCCGACGACGGCGCGCGCGCGCTCGCCGCGGTGCGCCAGCTGGCGATGATCGGCCTCGACGACGTGCGCGGCTGGTACGGTCCCGGCGCGTTCGCCGCGTGGGAGCGCGCGCGCGGGCCGCTCTCGGCCACCCCCTCCATCGACGCGAAAGCGGCGTTCGAGCGCGCGAAGAAGGGCGACCTGGTGCTGCTCGACGTGCGCGGGTCGGCCGAGCGCGATGGCCAGGGGATCCCCGGGGCACGGCACATCCCGCTCGGCTACCTGCCCGAGCGCGCGGGCGAGCTGCCGCGCGACCGCCCGCTCGCGGTCTTCTGCGGCGGCGGCACGCGCTCGCGCATCGGCATCAGCGTTCTGCGGCGCGCCGGGTTCACGCAGCTCCTGGACCAGGGCGGCGGCTTCCCGGAGCACGCGGAGGCGGGGCTGCCGGTGGAGTGACGGCGGCGGGGCGCGCTTGCGCGCCCGCGCCGGCTGCGCGATAGTCCCCTGCCCTTCAGACGAGCCGCCGTCTCTTCACCACCAGCGAGGCCATGCCCGTCCGCGACGCCCTCCCTCCCGTGCTCCGTGGCGAGATCGGAGCCGACATTTCGGCCCCGGCACGCACCCTGCTCGAGACGTTGGCGCATGACGCCCAGGCGGAGAAGCGCCTCGCCTGGATGCGGGACGAGCTGGGCGGGCGGCTCAAGCAGCCCGACGCGTCGTGGGGCGTGTACTACCTGCTCTCGGCCGTGTGCGCGCTGAACGGTGAGGTCGAGCGTGCCCAGCAGACGCTGCTGGCGCTCGGTGAGAAGGTGCTCGCGAAGAAGAAGTGGGAGCCGCTCGCGGCCATCGCCGAACGCTCGCTGTCGCTGGTCCAGACGCAGGCGGCGGCCCGGCTGCTGGTCGAGGCGCACGAGGGGCTGGGCAAGGACCCTGACCGGCTGGACGCGCTGTCGCGCGCGTGGGCCATCATGCCCGACGACCTCGAGCTGGCGCAGAAGCTGGCCAAGCGGCTCGGGGATGCGGGCCGCGGCGACGACCGCCGCGCGCTGCTCGGCGACCTGGCGCCGCGCTTCGCCGACGAAGCGCGTTACGAAGACCTGGAGTCGGCGGCCGACGAGCTGGCCGAGCACGACGACTGGGAGGGCCTGCTGCACGTGGCGGCGGCACTCCCGGTGGTGGCGGGCAAGGGCGCGTTCAAGGAAGCGCGCGACATCGCGGACATCGCGGTGTCCGGGCTCGGGAAGAGCAACCGTGCGGGTGGCGCGCTGGATCCGCTGCGCAAGGTGGTGGCCGCGGCCGTGGCGGCGAAGGGGGATTCCGGCGCCGAGCCGTTCCGCGACGCGATCACGGTGGCGTTGAAGCAGGGCCCGGGCCAGCAGGTGCCGAAGCTGGACGAGGCGGTCACCCAGAGCGGGCTCGGCGATCCCGAGGTCCCGCTCCCCAAGGCGATCGAGGCGTTCGACACCATCGCCTCGCTCGCGCCGGGACGCGGCGTGCTGCACGACGGCTTCGGCCCGGGCCGCATCGTGTCCAACGACACGGTCACGATCGTCGTCGACTTCATGAAGTCCAAGGGCCACAAGATGCCGTACGTGGCGGCGCGGCGGACGCTCACGCCGGTGGCCGAGGACGACATCCGGCTCGTGCGCTTCACGAACCCCGCCGAGGTGACGCGCCTGCGCACCGAGGACCAGGCGGGCATGATCGTGAGCGCCCTCAAGTGCCTGGGCGGCGCGGCCGACGCGAACCGGCTGAAGCTGTTCCTGATCAGCACCGACCTGGTGCCGGCCAAGGATTGGACCGTGTTCTGGCGCAAAGCGAAACCCGCGTGCGAGAAGGACCCGCGCATCGACCACGCACGCGCGTTCGAACAGTTCTACAAGCTCGCGCCGGAACGCAGGTTCGCCGCCGCGGGCTCGGGGGCGTCCGGCCCCGCCGGCGCCGGAGGCGCCGAGAATGTCGACGACGCGCCCCTGCCCGCGCTCGAGGTGAGGAAGCCCGCCAAGACGAACCTCGGCACCATCCGCAAGTTCCTCGCCCAGCACCCGACGCTCGAGGATCAACTGAAGGTGCGCTTCGGTCGGTTCGTGCAGCGGCTCACGCTCGATGCCGACGCCGACAAGGCCGACCGCGCACGCGCCGGGCTCTGCTTCGCGCGCTGGTTCCCCGAGCAGCGACCGGTGTGGCTGGGTGTCGTGAGAGCGTTGTGGGGGCTCGAGATCGGCATCAGCGACCTGTCGTTCGAGGACGAGCAGTTGGCGTTCCTCGCCGACTCGCGGGAGGCGGGTGTCGCGGCCGAGGCCACGCTCTCGGCGCTCGACTCGCGCTTCGCCGCGGTGCGCGAAGCGGCCGAGAAGGACCTCGCCGCGCTCGACGACGCCGGCAAGGCGCGGCTGCGACGCACGTTGGTCGACGACGCCGTGCACTACCCGGCGGCCATGCTGAGGTTGATCGAGGACCAGATCGCCTCGGGCAAGCCGCCCGATGACGCGTGGCGGCTGTTCATCGCCTCGCTCCAGCTGATCGAGGAGAAGCCCAAGCCATCGACGGGGGAGAAGGTGCTGCGCTGGATCGACGCCGGCGGCGTGTTCCCGCGCATGCTCGCGGGCGTCACGCCGCCGAACGAGGCACGGCTCAAGTTGCGCGTGCTGTTGAGACAATGGCGTTCGAGCGATCGCTTCCTGTTCCCGGCGCTCGACGCGGTCGCGCGCGTGGGCATGCCGGACGAGAAGCAGTGGGTGCTGGACCACCGGCAGAAGAAGACCGACGCGCTCTTCAGCCAGGTCGGCGAGCAGGCCGAGGAGTTCGACACGCCGGTGATGACCCGGGCCACCTGGGCGCGGCTCCAGCGCGAGCTGGAGGAGCTGGAGCGCGAGCTGCGCACCACGATCCCGCAGACCATCCAGAAGGCCCGCGAGCTCGGTGACCTGAAGGAGAACGCCGAGTACCACTCGGCGAAGCTCAAGCAGAGCAACGCCCAGAAGCGCGCGGGATCGTTACAGTTGCGCATCTCGCGGGCGCGCTTCGTGGAGGACGCCGAGTACCGCGACGGCGTGGCCGGCCTCGGCACCGAGGTCGTCCTGGAGAGCGGCGAGGAGACGACCGCGTACTGGATCCTCGGCGACGGCGAGCACCATCTGGGCGATCACGTGATCTCGCACCAGACGCCGATCGCGAAGGCGATCCTGGGCCGCGGCATCGGGGATTCGCTCGAGCTGGGCGAGGGCGAGGAGCGCCGCACGTGGCGCGTGCGCTCGGTCACGCGCCGGCTGCCGCCGGCGGAAACGCCTTCCAGCGCGTCCTGAAGCCGCGCGCGCAGCGCGCTCCAACACAGCGAGTTCATCGTGTGGACGCGGTGATCGCGGACTCCGGCACGGCGCACGCGGCCCGTGGTGCGCTCGACCGCGGCACGACACGTGCACCGCTCGCTGCTCGACGCGCGAGGCATCGCTGACCGACCCACGAGCGTGGGGCGTCACGCGTGAGAAAAATCTCTCGTGTGAGTTCACGTGTGCTGCGCACGAATTTCGCGGAGCGAGCCCGAGAAGAATTTTCTCGCGCGCGGCGAAAAACGGTTGGCAGGCTCTGCGGCGCACGCTATGGTGCGCCCACGATTCACACCGCGCTGTCGCGCAGCGAACAAGCATCGCGCGCGATGGTCACGCCGGTTGGAGCGGCGCGAGGAAGTACGGACGCGACCTCCTTCAGGACTCAGGGACCGGCGGGCGGCGCTGACAAGAGTTTAGGCCGCAATCGCACTGGGGGCCTTTGCGCCAACGTGCATTGGGTCGGAAATGGATTTCCCGCCGCCCGCTC
>Ga0070688_100000090_pt1 | contig 46091 bp, 39 predicted proteins | sample KBSS13HmetaG_FD_64679 | JGI IMG/M metagenome (GOLD analysis project Ga0070688, IMG submission 64679) | Switchgrass rhizosphere microbial communities from Kellogg Biological Station, Michigan, USA - KBS S1-3H metaG | ecosystem: Host-associated > Plants > Roots > Rhizosphere ...
CTCTGCTGACCCTACGACTGGCGGGACGACGGACCAGTGAACCAACTATAGCCTGTACGTGATTACGAGTCCTTCGTTCCCTGCCCACCAGAACCCCATGGAGATTACATGGTGGCGAGACTCTTATTCTCCTTAGGCCTGAGCCTCCTGTGTACCTTCGGGATGGGGTTTGTCACCCGAGCGGAAATCGTCGGGAACCTCACCATCGCAGGCAATGGGCCGGAGCTGTCAACGATCGAATCCCTCGCCCACGCGTTTGAAAAAGCCAACCCCCGGGCCTACCTTGATATCCTCTGGGACGGCAATTCGAGACCAATTGAGATGGTAAAATCTGGCCAGGCTCACATCGCCGTGACCGGAACTGAAGAGCCAGGCTTCTCCGCAATACCTATCGCCTGGGATGGCATCGGAGTCCTCGTACATCTCTCCAATTTTACGAAAGAGGTCACGAAGCAACAGGTGGCCGACATTTTCTCTGGAAGAACCAAGCTGTGGTCAGAGCTTGGAGGCCCTGAGACGAAAATATTGGTCATCGATCGGTCTCGAAACCAAAATCTCCGAGATGCCTTTGAATCCCAGCTCGGTATATCCGGCAGGATCACTGGGGCTGCCAAGACCATCGGTCCCGATGAACAGGTCGTCAAGACTGTCGTGGGAACACTACCGCCTCTCTCTGCGGTCGCTTACCTTTCCTTGAGCCAGGGATTGGCTGTTGTCTCAAGCGGTGTCGCCGTCAGACTCTTGCCCATCGACAAGGTCGAGCCGGAGGTCCCCACTGTCAAAGACGGCCGCTACCCGCTGCGCCGTCCCGTCCTTTTCCTATCCAAAAAAGAGCCGAATGCCGTGACAGAAGCATTCATCCAGTTCGTTCTATCCCCTGCTGGTCAACAACTCATTGCCGAGACATATGTCTCGATCAATGAGAAATAGTCCTACGTCATGGTTCTTGAAGGAGGTGCCTATGCAAACGAGGAGAGCGTGGTGGTTGATGTCACTGGGATTCCTTATAGCGTCGGTTTCACCCATCGCCGTCTCTTACGCGGAGGAGCCAGGCGCCATGGTTGACGGCGCAGGATTCACGCTCTACGGTACAGAATCGATCAAGGGGTTCGATGCCGGAAAAGTCGAACGAGACCCTGTCTGCGATCAGAGTAAGCGCCCGCGAATCTCCAAAGTCGAACCGGATGAAGCCAAGCCTGGGGATAAAGTTGTCATCACGGGCGAGAATTTCGGCACAAAGGAGTGTTTTCATGCTGTGACCTTCAGCTCGGCCTCAAATAAGTCTGTGGAATTCAAGTTTATGAGCGACTCGGCGATTGAAGCAACGGTACCGGATGCAAAAGCGGGGATGTCATTCGTGATTATCGTCGCAGGCGGCGGAAGCGCCCAGTCAAAACCGGTCTTGATCAAGTCCAAGTAGGCTCGTTCTACCGGGTTATCGACCGAGGCCGGCTTATTTGGTTCTTATGTGGTTTGTCTGGCTCGATCAACAAAGCAAGGCCCTGAGCCAGCGGCAATCGTGCCAATAGCCCCAAAAATTGGCCTGGCTTCTCCCAACTTCCCTCGACAGGACTCCTGATCTTATGCTAGTTTACGCCCTCATTTTTGCCTGATATTTCATAAGAGTCTCGAAAGATCTGAAGAGACAGGGACCGGTATGTTTAAGAAAATTCTTGTCGCCAATCGCGGCGAAATCGCCATGCGGATTATCCGCGCCTGCCGCGAACTCAACATCGCTACTGCAGCCATCTACTCCGAAGCTGACTCGACCGGGATCTATGTCAAAAAAGCGGACGAGGCCTACATGGTTGGCCCTGGACCGGTCAAAGGTTTCCTGGATAGCCAGCAGATCGTCGACCTGGCACAACGGATTGGCGCCGATGCCATCCATCCAGGCTACGGTTTTCTTTCAGAAAATCCACAATTTGCACAACTGTGCCACACCTCTGGTGTGACCTTCATTGGCCCATCACCCCAGGCCATTGACTTGATGGGAAGTAAGATCAAGGCCCGCGAGCTGGCCAGGCGGATCGGGGTTCCAATCGTCCCTGGGACCGAGGGCGGCATCACTGAAATAAAGGACGCCCTGTCCTTCGCGAGGGACACCGGTTATCCTATCATTATTAAAGCGAGCGCGGGCGGCGGAGGACGCGGCCTCCGGGTCGTACGGTCTGATACGGAGCTCCGTGAGAACATGGCGATTGCCTCACGGGAGGCTCAAGCTGCCTTCGGCAATGGAACAGTCTTTCTTGAGAAGTATATCGAGCGACCGCATCACATCGAATTTCAGATCCTGGCCGACCGGCACGGAAATATCATCCATCTGGGTGAACGCGATTGCTCGATTCAGCGCCGGCATCAGAAACTCATCGAAATTGCCCCATCCTTGATTCTCTCCCCGCGTCTCCGTGCCGAAATGGGCGAGTCGGCCATCGCCGTTGCCAAGGCTATCGAGTATGACAATGCCGGCACCGTCGAGTTTCTCCTCGATCAGGACAACCGCTATTACTTCATGGAGATGAACCCTCGCCTCCAAGTGGAACATACAGTGACCGAGCAGATCACGGCAATCGATATCGTGCGTCATCAGATTGCTATCGCAGCAGGCATCCCTCTTGAGATCTCGCAACAAGAAGTCACGCTCCAAGGCCATGCGATCCAGTGCCGCATCAACGCGGAAGACCCCAAAAACAACTTTCGTCCCTGCACCGGTACGATCACAGCCTATCTCTCGCCGGGCGGGATCGGCGTACGTATCGATGGAGCAGTCTACAAGGACTATACGGTACCACCGTACTATGACGGCCTCTTGGCTAAACTCACCGTGCGCGGCAGGACGTGGGAAGAAACTGTCAGCCGCATGAGACGATCGCTCGAAGAATATGTCTTGCGGGGGGTGAAAACCACGATCCCTTTTATGATGGAGATCATGCAGGACCAGGACTTCATGGCAGGACATTTCGACACGTCCTATCTGGAGACGCACCCTGACCTGTTCAACTATCACGACTTTGAGCAGCCTGAGGATCTGGTGCTGGCGCTCTCTGCGGCCATTGCCGCCTACGAAGGGCTGTAGATAAAACCAAGGACCAATTGTGAATGTTCATGGATTCTCCGGATTGATTGAACATTGAGCATTCAACATTCCAAATTCTCGTAATCGAATGACTACAAAACCGAAGAAAAAGGTCAGTAAAAAACAGCCGTCACTGCAGATTGAGCCGGCGCCTGGCAAACCCATCCTGATCACCGACGTCGCCTTGCGCGACGGCCATCAGTCGCTCTTGGCTACGCGCATGCGGACGGAGGACATGCTGCCGATCGCCCAAAAACTCGACGCTGTCGGCTATTGGTCGCTCGAAGTTTGGGGCGGCGCCACTTTCGACACCTGCCTCCGTTTCCTCAAAGAAGATCCCTGGGAACGGCTCCGGGCGCTACGGGCCGCCATGCCCAATACCAAGCTTCAAATGCTGCTCCGCGGTCAGAACCTGGTCGGCTATCGGCACTATGCCGACGATGTGCTGGAACGATTCATCGAACGGTCCGCGGCAAATGGCATTGATGTCTTTCGTATCTTCGATGCATTGAACGATGTCCGCAATATCGAACGGGCTATGCGAGAGGTAAAGGCCTGCGGCAAACATGTCGAAGCCGCCATCAGCTATACCGTCAGCCCCGTTCACAGCATAGACCGTTTCGTAGATATGGCGAAACAGCTTGAAGATCTGGGAACCGACACCCTCTGTATTAAAGACATGGCCGGGCTCTTGTCGCCGCTCGACGCCTATCATCTCATCCGCCGAATCAAAGCAGCGGTCACGGTCCCGCTTCATTTGCATTCACACTACACCTCAGGAATGGCCTCGATGACCTCCCTGATGGCAATTTTGGGCGGTCTGGACATGCTGGATACATCCATCTCGCCCTTGGCCGGCGGCACCTCGCACCCCTCAACAGAAACACTGGTGGCTTCGTTGCGCAACAGCCCGTACGACACGGGGCTTGATCTCGCGTCGTTCCTCCCGATCACAGAATACTTCCGCGCTGTCAGACGCAAGTATCGGCAGTTCGAAAGTGAGTTTACCGGGGTCGATGCAGAGATCCTGACCTCGCAGATTCCTGGCGGCATGCTCTCGAATCTCGCCGCGCAATTGACTGAACAGAATGCGCTCGACCGGATGAAAGAAGTCCTGGACGAAGTGCCGCGCGTCAGAAAGGAGATGGGTTATCCTCCTCTCGTCACTCCCACCAGTCAGATCGTTGGAACCCAAGCCACGCTCAACGTCCTGACTGGCGAACGATACAAAGTCATCACCACGGAGACCAAAAACTACTTCCTCGGACTGTACGGACGGGCGCCGGGCCCCCTCGATCACGACATCATGGCCCGCGCAATCGGGGACGACCAGCCAATCAAGACGCGGCCCGCTGATCGCCTGGAGCCTGAACTCGAGGCCACGAGAAAAGATCTCCCCCCCTCAGCCGCCACGGTTGAGGATCAGCTATCGTTCACCCTCTTCCCTACGATCGCGCGCGACTTCTTTGAGGCGCGCGAGAAGGGAGACCTGACGCTAGAGCCTCTTGAGAGCTTCTCCTCCAGTGGATCGGCTGCGGCCACCGAACTGCATCTTGCCCCAGCCGAATTCAACGTCACAGTCCATGGAGAAACCTACCATGTCCAGGTGTCGGGTTCTGGACGGAAAGTCGATGGCCGCAAACCCTATTACATCCGGGTCAATGATAAACTCGAAGAAGTCTCGCTGGAGCCGATCCAGGAAATCCTGGCAGGCGTTCCGGAAACCCCCGACGCAGGGAGCGGGGCCAAACCGAAACGGCCCAAGCCGTCCAAACCGGGAGACGTCGCCCCCCCGATGCCTGGCCGCGTCGTCAAGCTGCTTGTCGGGATCAATGCTGTAGTCAAGGCCGGCGACTCCCTCCTGATCATCGAAGCCATGAAGATGGAAAGCCAGGTCCCGGCGCCGATCGACGGAACAGTCTCGGCTATCTTGGTCGCCGAAGGCGACAACGTGAAGACGGATGAGACAGTCATCCAGCTGGAGTAGATCGATAGCCCATCGTACCTCCGGTCCTGTCAAAAGACAGCGGCACCTTCCGCTGCTCGCCGCTACATTGATGTGCTATGCCATGACTGCCTGTTCCTCCCCGCCGTCGATTCCATCGCAGTTTGATGCCATCGAGCGCATGCCTATCCACACCGCCCTCGTCCACAACCAGAGGATCGCGTATCTGGACGTCGGCGAAGGCCCGCCGGTCATCCTGATCCACGGATTCGGGGGATCGATGTGGCAATGGGAATATCAGCAACACCCGCTGTCGCAACACTTCCGCGTCCTCACACTCGATTTACCCGGTGCAGGGCTGTCCGATAAACCTGAGATCGACTACAGACCGGATCAGATGTTGGACTACTTTGTTGGATTTATGGATGCCGTGAAGATCCCGCATGCCACGTTAGTCGGCAATTCTATGGGCGCCGGATTGGCTATCGGTATGGCGTTGGCGCATCCGACACGGGTCGACAAGCTCGTTCTGATCGACGGATTGCCACAACAGGTCATGAAGAAACTCACCAGTCCGTCAGTCCGTCGGGCTTTAGAAACCAGTGCGCCATCCTGGCTCGTCTCATTCGGCAATATGATGTTCGGCGGACTGATGACCGAGTCCGTCTTGAAAGAGATCGTGCATGACTCGACTCTCCTCACACCGGCAGTCATCGAACGATCCAACCGAAACCGTCAACGCCCGGGACTCATCAAACCTCTCCTGTCCGCCAGAGAAAATCTTCCGCTATGGGAGTCGGGATTTGCCAGGCGCATCGAAGACATCATTCATCCTACGCTGGTTATCTGGGGAGAAGAAGATCGGGTGTTCCCCATCGCCGTGGGCGAAGAACTCCACCAGACCATCAAGGGGTCACGATTCGTCAGCATATCCGGAGCAGGACACATCCCGCAGTGGGAACGACCGTATGTGGTCAACCAGGAACTCATCGCATTTATTGAACCGTAACAGGATACCGAAAAATCCATCGGCATCCAAATGCCTTTCCCTTTCGTGGAATAACTCTGCGTGATGTTATTCTCTTGTGCTATAAAAGCAGACTCGTGATGTTGTCTATGTCGAAACAGTTTTTCTATATTCTGTTTACAATATAAGCGCAATCCATCGTATTTCAGATAAAAGCGGTCACAGTCATTTCACCAAGGAGGACACTATGAGGGCAGCACGTCACCTGATTATTGGGGCCGCACTGTGCATGACACTTGGGGTCACCGGATGCAGCACAACGGGCGGTAATAATTTTGTCTACAAGGACATCTCTGTCGCTAACCGCAGCACGGTGTCGGGAGAAGGCCATACAGTTCTCTTCAAGGGAGCCCCCCTAGCCCTCTCAGGAACCAGCATTAAAGTCGGTGACCCCCTCCGGGAAGTGAAGCTGACTCAGACGGACCTGTCGCAAGTCTCCATCACTGACACAAAGGGTAAGGGTAAGGTCAGGATCATCAGCGTCGTCCCGTCGCTCGACACCCCAGTGTGCGAACAACAGACCCATTACCTGAGCGAGAAGAATAAAGGCCTCGACAAGATGATCGAGCTGGTGACCGTGAGCCTTGATACCCCTTTTGCACAGAAACGATTCGCAGGAGATGCTCGTATCACCAATGTGACCTTCCTCTCGGACAATCGAGGTGCCGAATTTGGGATGGCCTACGGACTCCTCCTCAAGGGCCCCCACATCCTGGCGCGTACAATCATGGTCGTTGATGCGCAAAATACCGTGCGGTATCTGCAAATCACCCCTGAGCTAACCCAGCTGCCGAACCTGGATGAGGCCTTTGCTATCGCCAAGTCATTGATCAACCAAAGCTAGGTCGAATAAGGCTCAGGCTCAGGCTGAGATCGGGCCAACGGCAAGTCATCGGAGGTCCTGCGTTCGAGATCTAGGATATTCGAACGCGGGCCTTCCGAAACGCTCTCAGAACCGGAATTTCAGTCAGTCAGTATAGGCAATATATCTCATGGCCCATTACGATCTTCTTGTCATAGGGACCGGGCCGGCCGGCCAGAAGGCTGCGGTTCAGGCGGCCAAGCTGGGCAAAAAAGTCGGCATCATCGAGCGCAAAGAAGTCGTTGGCGGCGTCAGTACCAATACCGGCACCATCCCCAGCAAAGCCCTCCGCGAAGCGGTTCTTTATCTCGCAGGATTTCGCCAGCGCACCCTGTATGGGGCCGAATATCGCCTGAAAAAGACGATTACGATCGAAGATCTCGCCTTTCGCGCCAACCACGTCATCAAGAATGAGATTGAAATCGTGCAGAATCAGATGGCGCGCAACGGCATCGATCTGATCTATGGGGAAGCCAGCTTCATCGACCCTCATCGGATCAATATTCAACGGGCCGGCACAACCACGGAACACCGTGCGCACGTGATCGTCATTGGCGTTGGAACGGAACCGGCTCGGCCGGCCGAGATCCCCTTCGACGAGGACACCATCATCGATACAGACGGCTTACTCACGCTCAAACACCTTCCAACATCGATGGTCATAGTCGGCGGCGGCGTGATCGGTACAGAATATGCCTCGATCCTGGCCATGATTGGCGTGCCGGTTATTCTAATCGACAAGCGACCGCGCTTGCTGGAATTTATCGACGCCGAGATTATTGCGGCCCTGCAGAAACAGATGGCCGCAATCGGCGTCACGATTTATCATGAAGAAGAAGTGGTTGCGATCCAAAAAAATACCGACGGCCAGGTGACGGTCTCACTGACACACAACCAGCCGATCACCACCTCAACCCTCATGTATGCGATCGGCCGCGTCGGCGCAACGAAAAAGCTCAATATGGAAGCCGTCGGCATCTCACCTGATGCACGAGGTCGCCTGGTCGTCAACGACCATTTTCAAACAGCAGTTCCCCATATCTACGCCGTCGGCGATGTAATTGGCTTTCCCGCCCTGGCCTCGACATCCATGCAGCAAGGGCGCCATGCCTCCTGTCATGCCTTTGGCCATCCCGACCATACCGACACGGATCTCCTCCCCTACGGCATCTATGCTATTCCAGAAATCTCAGTGGTGGGGCGGACCGAAGAGGAATTGACGAAGGCAGAGGTTCCCTATGGGGTCGGCGTCGCACACTATCGGGAAATCGCTCGAGGACAGCTCATCGGCGATGAGACCGGGATGGTGAAGTTACTTTTTCATCGCCACAGCCGTGGATTATTGGGTGTCCATGCCATCGGAGAAGGGGCCACAGAACTTATTCACATAGGGCAAGCCGTCATGGCGTTCCAGGGCAAGATCGATTACTTCATCGATACCATCTTTAACTACCCGACACTCGCAGAATGTTATAAAGTCGCCGCGCTCGACGGCATCAATCGTTTGCCGAGGCCCTGGCTTCCGTACAGGGGAAAATTGTGAAGCGTCGTTCATGAAGCGCATTTCGTTATCATCTTCGCGAGTCGCGCCTGGCGTGCATGTTTTAGCTCATAATTCACCGACGACGTTCATTTAAGAGAGAGGTCACATGTCCTTCTCCAATCATTTGAGGCAACTTGCCAAGCCGATATGGGACAAACAGTTCACCCATCCGTTCGTCGTGGCCTTGGGCAAGGGAACCTTGCCGGAACGCAAATTCAAGTACTATATCCTGCAAGACGCACGGTTTCTCGGCGACCTCGCCCGTGTGTTTTCTGCCGGAGCGATGAGAGCGCCTGATCCAGAGTCGGCCCTCCGTTTCACGAAGCTGGCTGAAGAAACCATCGTCGTAGAACGCAGCCTCCACGAAGGATATGGGTCACGATGGAAGATGAGTTTCAAACAGATGGCGGCTGTGCCCATGGCGCCGACGAACTATGCCTACACGAGACACATGCTCGCCGTCGCCCATACAGGCTCGGCAGCGGAGATCGCCGTCGTCGCTCTGCCCTGTGCCTGGATCTACTGTGTCGTCGGGGAGCATCTGTTGAAAGAGGGTCCTCCAAGGAACAATCATCCCTATCGGGACTGGCTCATGCTCTATGCCTCACCAGAGTTTGCCGAGGTACAGCGCTGGATGAGGGAGAAAGTGGACCAGTGGGCCAGGACAGCGGGCAAGGAAGAGAAGCGGCGGATGGAAGAGTCGTTCGTGATCAGTTCGCGATATGAGTGGATGTTTTGGGAAATGGCGTGGAACGAGGAAACCTGGCCGGTGTGAGAGGGCAGGCCAGGGCCGGGAGGCCCTCTCCGCTCGCAGCCACAGAGCGCCGTTGACCGCTCTAGGCTTCTCCTCCACTTGGCGACAAAAACTTGCCACACCAGCGCTCCGCGAAGGTGTGGCTTCGAACATTTGTCGCCACTGCCTACGGCAGCCGCTGCAGCTCAGCAAGAGCGGTAACCCAACGTCGCTCTGATGACGCTCCGGAAGCCTCCCACCCCGGCCTTTTCCCCCCTTCGCCCATTCGAAACCGGCCACAAGGATGGAGGGAGAAAGGGAAGGGGCTTGTTGGACACGCGCAATGAGGGATAACCCCCTCACCCTACCGGCCAGGAGGAGAAAAGTGCAAAGGGGAACCGTTTGGCTCTCCTGGCTGGACAGGTCATGCATGCTGAGTATAATGTGCCTTGGCGGTCAACTTGCCTCTTGAGCCAAAGGATAATTCCCCGGCATGAATCGTCTTCTGATCATGGTTCTCCTTGCCCTTGCTGGCCTCTGGGCGCTTCCGGCTTATGCGGCGTCGCAATATGAAGAGAGTTTGAAGCAATTGGCGGAGGGCGTGATCGCCGACGCAGTGAAGGCGGGGAAGGGGCAACTGGCGCTGGTGGACTTTGCTGACGTCAAGGGCGCCGTCACGCCGATCGGGAAATTTTTGGCGGAGGAGTTGGGCACGCAGATATTGGTTGCGGGCGAACTCAAGGTTGTCGACCACACCATGGTGGGCTCGACGTTGAAGAAGTTCAACGTGACACGGTTCGAACCGACTCAGGCTAAAGCAGTCAATCAGGCCGCTAAGGCCGTGCGTGCCGATGTATTTGCGACCGGTTCATATCTGGTATCACCGGAAGGCCTTCGCGTGACGGTCAAGCTACTGGACCCCAGCACGCTGCATTCACTGGGTGCCACGCGCGGCACCATTCCGAAAGCCGGCCCTCTGGCGGAACTGATCAAGGAGGCACACAAGCCCCCTGTCATGAAGGTCGACCTCACTGCCAAACCTGCGCCACCACCCGGTCTTGGGTCTCACAGCAACGAATATTACCAGTTGGTCGTGACGGCCTTGCACAGGCGGGAGAAACAGATCTCGGCCGATCTCACCATTGAGAACAAATCCTCGCGCGACATTAAAGTACTCTGTCAGCTGCAAGATACTTTGCTCGAAGATAACCATGGCGGACAGTGGAAGCTGGAGGTTGAGAACAACCGCGAAGGCCTCTGCATGCGTGGCATTGAGATCCCCCGACGAGGAAAGGGCCGGGCAGTGCTGACCTTCTCAGCCTCGACCGACGAATCAGGAGACCAAATTACCTTTCGTTATCACGAGAAGTCGCCACGACCGGATGCCCTGTTCTCCATTGAGGGCCTCAAGGCTGAATCAGCCGAAATCCTTCCAGCATCAGTCGACACCTCAGCGCCACCGTCCAATTGATAGGCCTATGAGCACACAGCCGATCAAACAGGTCTTGACGATCGCCGGTTCTGATTCCGGTGGAGGCGCGGGGATTCAAGCCGATATCAAATCCATGTCAGCAAATGGTGTGTTTGCCATGTCGGTGGTTACCGCCGTCACGGCGCAGAATACGGAAGAGGTGACCGACGTCTTTGAATTGCCGACCTCGATCGTCGCAGCGCAAATCGACGCTGTGTTCGACGATTTCGATGTCGCAGCGGTCAAGACCGGTATGTTGTCCTCTGCCGCCATCGTCGAAACCGTGGCCAGAATGCTGAAGCCACAGAATGTGACAAACCTTGTCGTCGATCCGGTGATGATCTCGAAGAGCGGCCATCTGTTGCTCAAGCCGGATGCCATCAGCGCCATCAAGGGGCAGCTTTTTCCCTTAGCGCTCCTCGTCACGCCGAACATCCACGAAGCCCAGCAACTATCCGGTATTGAAATCAAGACCCTGGCGGATGCCCGTCGTGCTGCTAAAATTATTCACGGATCCGGTTGTAAGCATGTGTTGATCAAGGGAGGACATTTGCCGACAGATCGAGCCACTGATCTGCTCTATGACGGCCGCTTCTTCAATGTGTTCAAAGAGGAATTCATCGATACCCCTCACACGCATGGCACTGGCTGTACTTTCGCCTCGGCCATCGCGGCCCATCTCGCACAAGGCAAATCTGTGAATGATGCAGTCCAGGTTGCCAAGACTTATCTTACCGAAGCCATTCGCCATAGCCTGGCGATCGGTCACGGAACCGGTCCTACGAATCATTTCTTCTTTTTGCAAGCCTAGCGGGCTGCTGAAAAAGCCGGCCAACGCCATTGGAAGGTTAAGGCTGAGGCTAAGCTTGAGTAAACAAGAGCCTGGACGCTTGACCTAACCTCGACTCAAGCCTTCTTCAGACATGGCGGCCTTGCCCGGGAAACGGCGCGTCTCGGCGCGCCGGGGCTGGGCGGGTTAGAAGGCCGGCTTTTTGAGCATCCTGCGGGAGCGCTCGCCCATTGCGCCACATGCGCAGATCTTCAAAATTCTCGCACCTTAACATCGCTTTCAGTATCCTGCCAGAAAGAGGATTCCATGCTTCGACTCACCTGCCGTCCACTGGCTTTTCTGATTTCTGGATTTAGCTGGCTTCTGCTTTCTTCCCTCGTGGGATTGGGGATCCTGCTTGGATTGGTCCATGGCACCGCGCTACCCACATGGTTGCGGTTGGTGCATGTACATGCCACCCTCATCGGCGGCATCCTGCAACTCGTGATTGGTGGGCTGCTGGCTTCCCTCTCGACCAAGCCCCGGATCGGCCGACCCCTCTCACCCTCTCGTCCCGGGCTGTTCATCGCTCTAAATGTCGCCACAGTGGGGCTGCTCGTCGGGTTGGGATTGGGCAATATGATGGTTGTCGGGGCGGCTGGGATTATCGTGATTGGAGCGGTCGCCTCCATCGCCAGGGTCGCTTGGCAGTATGGGTCGCAGAGTCTCACCCAACCGGCCGATACTCCCTGGTTGTATCGATTCTCTCTCATCGCATTATTCGCTGGATTGGTGATCGGCGTTTCCATGGCCTTCCGACTCATACCGGAATACTATGCTCATGCCAGACTTCTTCACCTCCATGTCACCCTGATGGGTTTCATCATGATGGCGATGATCGGCGCCACGCAACAGTTCTTGCCGATCATCCTCAATACCACACTCTACAGTCCACGACTTGCCCGTCTTGTGTCGGTCGTCCTCCCAGCCGGCTTCATCATATTGGTCGGTGGATTTGTGACCTCCTCCCTCTACCTTGAGCTCGTGATCGGGGGGCTGCTCGTCCTCGGAATAGGCCTCTATGCCTATAACCTGCTGCGTACTTGGATGGATTCGGGCCATCCCGGAAATGCCACCTCCGACCACCTCCTGATCGCGACGCTCTTTCTGGTTCTAATGATGATCATGGGCGTCCTCGTCGGGGCCAACTATTCCCATCAGTCGCCGACACTGCCCTTTGGATCCTTACAACTTGCAGCCTATACCCATATGGCCTTGATCGGATTTATCTTACAGACTGTCTTTGCAGCCGTTTCCCATGGCATCCCTGAACTACTGATAACCGACCGAATCACGAACCGGAAAGAACAGGAGCCCTATCGTGCTCAACTTGTGGTCATCATGAACCGATGGCGAGCCGTTCAACTGACTGGGTTGAGTTTGGGGACGATGGGCTTCGGCCTGCTCGCCGCAATGGCTTGGAATTTCCCGCTTGGTTCCCTCTCTCTTCAGATCACGACCTGGGTCACTGTCGGACTGCTCCTGAGCAGTCTCACCCTCTTTGCTGTCAAACTCACCTGGGCCTTAGGGGTTCATCCTTCCGATAGGTCCGTCTCCTCCCTCGCAGAAGAGGAAACCTTTCATCAACCTCTCAAGCGCTCTGTAGGCATGACCAACAAGCGCTAATGTCGCGCACGCAAAAATAGTCTTTCCTGCCCTGCCACCAGCCGGTACAGCCCGTATCCTTCCCCCTTCACTTGATCAGCACCTTCGACTCCGGTCTCCATGTGCAAACCACTGTCTTCTTTCACGAAATGCCCAACCCATTTGAGCCAGCCTGTTTCTTGCTCTACCTAGCGAGGATGTAAGGTACAAGCCGTTTCGCGAGCCTCAACAGGAGGGGTATCCATGAACGACCAAATTTCACAGATGGTTCCGGACCCCTGGCAAAGCCTCTTCCACCTCCTGACTCTTCCGCTTTCGTGGATTCCTGACATGCAACAGGCGTTGATCGGCTTCGTACTATCCTCCGCAACCGGTTGGCTAGCCGGCATCTATTACCTCCTGCTCCTGTTCCCCGCACTCCTGTGGATCGGCGCTGTCTGGTGCACGCACCTGACGCTCTATACCTTACCCTTCCGTTCAGGCCGAATCGAACTTCTGAAAACACTCCTTCTTGCCTGGTGGGACATGGCGTTTTGCATGTGGATGTATTGGGTCGGGCTCGCCCGGTTCGTGATGGTCGTGTTCGGCTGGATCTTTACATTGAGTCGACTGGCCCTCAAGCTCTTTGCCGAAATGATGAAACAGCTCGTCATTCTCCCGTTCAAGATGACGGGCCAGATGACGCAGAGTTACTTTCAACCTGGTGTACCCTGGATCGCGTTTGTCTTATTGATCTTCTGGTGTCTGCTGGAATCAACGATTTTTACCTACACACTCATGCCGACGATCACTGAAGTCCTGGCAGGCATCACAGGATCGGAAGCTTCGGTCATGACCGGCACGATTCTCTATCTGTTTTTGTCGTTGCTCATCATGGGCAGCTTTGCCTGCATTCAAGTCTTGGCCGACGCAATCAAGAACCATGAGTATCGCTACCTTGCGCAGGTACTGCTTGTCGAAGTCTTTGTCATGGTCTTTGAAGTAATGTTCCTGTACCGAGAACTGGTGGATGCGATCACCCCATGGATTGCCCAGCAAACCGGCGAGCAGTTCAGGCTCGGCATCGGTTTCACGCTGTCTCTCGCAACATTCAGCTGGGTCGGCGTCCGCGGAATGACCTGGTTTCTCTTCGGACAGTACGGCACGCCTCCTTTACTCTCGTTTATCTCGCGCCGCCCGATGTATCAAGCGACGCCCGAGGGCGAAACGAACCAGCCCAAGATCGCTGCGCCGGTAGTCTGGTGGCGCAAACCCTTGGAGGATTTCAAGCGGGAAGTTGGATGGCTGCACGATAAGGCCTCTGAGTTGATGGAGTTCCTTATGCTGCCGGTGCTGCATGTGGTAGCGGCCTTTTTGAACTTCGCCATGATTCTCGTAACCGGCAAACCGGTCTTTGCCATTCCGTTCAAAAGCCTCAAGGAGGTCGCCGAAGCGCGTGAGCTTTTGCCGGCCATCCGGTGGGAGACAAAGAAGGCAACATCATGAACCGGAGATCGGCGGTAACTATTCTCAGCGCTCTGGCAGCGATCGTTCTTCTGGGAGCTTTGGCTGGCTGTACCGGAGAACCAGCCGAGCTGCGCAAACCGAAGTCCACTCTCTTCATCGGCGTAGATGCCAGTGGTTCATTCCGGAGTTCTGGTCATTATGAAAACGCTCTGGCGTTCCTCGCCCATTATATCTATGGGCATATCAACGAACTCGGCGACCTGGAGAAGCCGCAGGCCATGTTTGTGGCGAGCTTGGGTGGGAAGAGTATGCGTGAGCCGAAAAGCTTTCACCCAATCCACGAATTTGAAGGAAAAGAGATATCTCAAATCGAGGCCGAACTGAAAAAATGGTTTCCCCCTACCGACATTGTCACGGACTTCAATCCATTCTTTCATGAAATTGCGCGTATTACGAAGGAACGGAATCTCGTTCTTATGCCGGTCAACATCGTCATCATTACGGACGGAATCCCTGATTCATCGGCCAGCGGCATCAAAGCCGGCGCGAAGAAGCTATACGAGAGGATCGATCTGAAGCCATTGGAGTATCTCTCGCGCAACGTCACGCTGCGCTTGGCCTACGTCAGTCCGAAAGTCGGCGAACAATGGCGGACCCACGTGCCTCGTCAGCGAGTCCGGCTCTGGACGGTGGACGCAGACGTGATGAAGGGCTGGAAGAATCAGTTGCAGCCGGGGGCCGAAATCCGTGAGCAAGCGAGATTCTGGCGTTGGTTGAGGGACAATGTGGATTTCCGCATCCGGGCAAACAAGGGCTAGACTCTCCCGCTCCTGCCACTGCCCGACTCTGCTACAATCCCCGCCGTGGAAGAACAGATCGTTTTCAACGACCCGTGTAACTATCGCGTCTCCGCAATTCTGACGGCTCCCGATGGCGGAGCAGACCGGATCGCGGTTCTGTGCCATGGGTTTCTGTCAGGGAAAAACAGCTCGACGAACAAGGCCTTGACCCGCATGCTGACGGAACGAGGCATTGCCACATTCCGCTTCGATTTCTTCGGACATGCAGATAGTGACGGACCCTTCGAAGAGATCACGACAACCCTGGCCATACAGCAAACTGAAGCAGCTCTGGATCTCGTGACCGCCAGGGGATACGGAAGAATCGGGCTCGTTGGCTCAAGCTTTGGAGGGCTCGTTGCCATCCTCACAGCAGCCACGCGTAGCGATATCGCCTGTCTGGCCCTCAAATGTCCTGTGGTGGACTTTGCTGAAGAACTTCGCCTCACACTCGGACCGGATGAGTTGTCGCAGTGGCAAACCACAGGGACGATTCCCAACGTCATGGGAGGACAAGATCGAGTCCGTTTGCAGTATGACTTTTACGAAGACTCCCTCCGGCAAATCGCCTACGAGCCGGCTGAACACATCACCATACCGACATTGATCGTTCAGGGCGAGCAGGATGAATGTGTCCCTCTCCATCAAAGCCGGCGCTTGCATGAGGCCCTAAGAGGCCCGAAAAAGTTGATTCTCCTGGTGAACGCCGATCACCAATTCACGCGGGCGGAAGATTTTCATCACATGACCACTGCAATCGCTGATTGGCTCGTGACCCACCTTCGAGCCGACATTTAGCAGACAGACCTAAACAACGAATGAAAAGGCCGCAGGGAGTCTGGCAACTGAGGCGTACCCTTGGGGTACGTCGCAGGTTGACAGACGACTGAGAACGACGTTGGGCGTCTATTTCAGCATCCTGCTATGATTTGGCGCAGCGGAAGCCCGTATAGCTGTTGCGGGTCTCGGGTGGAAGCTTAAAGCGGCCATAGGTGAGGAGATATTTGGGCAGATCTGACCAAGACCCACCGCGGAGTACTTTGAATTGCCCTTTTCCTGGTCCTTGTGGATTTCGCGCCGGCGAGACTTCGTAGTAGTTCACGACGTACCAATCCTGCACCCACTCCCAGACGTTCCCGGCCATATGCAAAAGTCCGTATGGACTCTTGCCCTGCTCATAAGATTGCACCGGCAACAAGACCTGGCTATAGCTGAATCGCGCTCCCAAGGCGAAATTCGCCAGGTCCTTGCCAGGAAATTGATCTCCCCATGGATACAACCGCCCATCTGTTCCCCTGGCCGACTTCTCCCATTCCGCTTCTGTGGGTAACCGTTTTCCCTTCCACCGACAATAGGCATCAGCGTCAGACCAGTCTACGCCTATTACAGGACGATCATGAGATTGCGGTAGGTCTACGCTGCTCCATTGCCATGGCGCGGGACGTTGTGTTGCAACAAGAAACTTCGCGTACTGCGCCGTCGCCACCTCGTGCAGATCCATTGAAAATCGATCGAGCCACACCCGGTGCATAGGGCGTTCATCCTCCAACGCTCGTACCCCATCTGATCCCATTGCAAACTCACCGGCTGGAATCTCGACCATCGGGGTATCAGCCTGTGCCGCCTGTTCAACCAGTCTATCTTTTCGCAGCCGTTCAAGCTGAGCTTGGGCGGAGTCAGTGCACGCGAGCAAGCCGATCAAGACCAGGGCGAGGCAAGAGACTCCAGACGAGAACCGCATGGCGCAATAGCATACACAAGCAAGCACCATCGCACGAGGGTCATAATCTCCCAGTATTGAGGGGCAAAGGAGAGGCTGAGGGATAGGCAGGATGGTCAAAACGGCCTCCAACAAGGCCGCAGGCGAGTCAGAACCGGAGGCGTAGCCTCAGGGCTACGTTGAGGATTCTGACGAGACGAGAACGCAGTTGGGGGCCGTTTTCACCATCCTGCCGTTTAGTGGATGATGCCACTGACAACCCAATGCCGATCATCCACTACATCCATAATCAATCGGCTCAAATTCATCTCTGCTAACTGAGCCGCCACTTCATCTTCTGTGAATGAGGCCAACAGGGAGCGGAAAAAGTCGCGGCGCAATATCTCTGGCCCCTGTGCCGCGTACCGTTCCACGATCGCCTGCGCCTCCTCGTGCGAATCCGGCCTGAGTAGATCCATCACCAGCACGGGAGCGTCTCGCTTCACCAGCTGCCGCAGCCGATACCAGAATAGCAAGGGATTGGGCACATGGTGCAAGAGACTGTTGGAGACTATGGCATCGACCGGTTCGGCCAGCGAAATGTCCTGAAAGCGCTCGCAGCGGAGGCTTATCCGATCAGCCAGGCCCGCCTGTTTCACCGCCTCGTCTGCTAGACCGATCATCGGCCTCGACGCATCGACAGCGGTGACGCGACAGTCCGGAAGCGACCGCGCGAACCGGACGGGGATATCGCCAGGGCCACACCCGAGTTCGAGGATATGGCCCTCTGTGAACTCCGGAAAATGTTCCCGGAATCGATCGACGAATCCCTGATTCTCTGTTTCGAAATCCGCTCCTGCATAGGCAAGGGCCTGCTCAGGGTCATCCATCAGTTCAGGCTCAAGCACACGATTCATCATGAGCTTTCAACAACTAATTTACCTCTACGGCGTCTCCCGGTCTCACCATGCCTTCACAGAGAACCTTCGCATAGAGCCGGCTCCATCCAGGATTCTTTTTATGAGAGACACGCTTAAAGTCTCCATCTCTGAACCACCGGGCATTCTTCTCACAGGGAATCGTATAGCTCATGATCTCGATCCGGACTTCTGGCCCGACCTGTAATTGGTCACCAGGCTTCAGCTTCTCCCAGTCAAGTCCGGCGAGCGTCAGATTCTCTCCAGAGGAACCGGCCTCGATCGCATGGCCCTCATCCTGCAGTCGCTCGATCAGCTCTTGCGAGTATAGACAGAGGGCCCGATCCGGTCCACCGTGAAATTTGAGATTCTCTTGTCGGTCGCCTTCGACACCGGTCATGGCGACAAAAGCCTCCAGCACAGGACGTTTTGGCACTCCTCCATCAGACACATTGATCTGGTGGAGGTGGGGATAGGGGGGTCGTCCAGTTTCGGTCATGCGCCTATTCCTTCGCAGGGTTCGACCATCAAGAGTTCCAACGCCACCCAGCCTTCCTGTTCACGCCGCCGGGACAACATGGCGCCGACCTGGGAGAATGCCTCAATTATTTCATCCTCTTGATCGAGCAAGATGCCGGACAGCAAGAGCCTCGCACCATGGCTCACGTACCGGGCCAGCTCATCACATAACGACAAGAGCGTCTGGCAATCGAGATTGGCGAGGATCAGATCCGGCCGCAACCGGCCCTGCTGGTCAATTTCTTCCAACGTTCCGCACCGAAATTCGAGACCATCTCTAAATCCGTTTTCGGTGGAATAGTCTCTTGCACATTCCACTGCAACAGGATCAGATTCCACCCCGAGGGCCGAGCCGGCTCCAAGCCGCAATGAGACCATCGCCAGAATACCGCTCCCTGCCCCCACATCCAACACGAATTCGCCGCCGTGGATGAGATCCTCGAGCCACTCCAAGAGCATTCTTGTCGTCGCGTGGTGCCCTGTGCCGAACGCCTGCTTCGGATCGAGCACGATCTCGATGTCCTGACCCTGTAACGTTACTGTCTCCCAACTCGGCCTGATCACGATCCGGCGACCGATCCGAATCGGCCTGACCGATTGAGCCCACTGGCGATTCCAATCCTGATCGGGCAATTCCTCCACACACATGTCGCGTTCGATCGAAGCAGTAGGCTCGAGTTCGAGCAAAACTCTGGTTAAGTCAGCACGTGCCCCCTGGTTCCACTCTGGTTTAGGCCAATAGATATGGACCTCCCCATTCTCCTCCCATCCGCCTTGAATCACTGGATCAGCCAGCCTGGCCAGCAATTCACCTGCATCAATATTGGTTCGAATCCGGACATCAATCCACCCCTCTGATTTCATGGCGGACTAGTAGTCTCCTGAACACTCTCTAGGTATGCCGAAATTTCATCTTTCAGCACGTTTGCGATAACGAAGCGATAGGGCGTCACACAGGATGCTCAAAAAGGCTATCCAGCAAGGCCTCAGCGAGTGAAGAAGGCTGAGGTTGCGGTCAAGGTTGAGCAAAGATCAGTGGCGGACTTTTTCAGCATCCTGATGGAGTTGACGCCCTCTCCCCCATCCAGTAAGGTCGGCCCTATGGCCCAGAAACAGCCCCCCACGCTGGTTTCGAAAACCAGCTCCCTGACACGCCTGGTCGAGAAGCTCGACCGCATGATTGCCCTGGGCACTGCCTCGAGTTCCAAAATCACCCGCTGGCGTCTCATCATCTTCATCGTCGGAGCGATCTGCACGGTCGCCCTCTATAAAATAGAATGGTATCAGGCAGGCAATGGGATCCTCGCCGTTTTTATCGCTCTGTTCATGATCGTGGCCGCCTATCATAACAGGCTGGAAAGTCGTCTGCACCGGCTTCGTCTCTGGAAACAGATCAAGCTCGCGCACCTCGCACGCCTCAGTCTGAATTGGGATCATATCCCCTCTCGTTCATCTCGCGCTCCTGACCAACACCCCTATGCCAAAGATTTAGACCTGGTGGGCCCCCATTCGCTTCTCCATTTGCTCGACACTACCGTATCCTCCCATGGGCAGGGACGGCTGGCATCGTGGCTCCTTGAACAACCTCCCGGACCTGACCAGTGGCTCCTGCGCCGACGCCTCGTGCAGGAACTTACTCCAAGATCCCTCTTTCGCGATCGGCTGGGCCTCGAAGCACAGCTCGTTGGCGAACAGGAGATCAACGGTCGACGGCTGGAAGCTGTCATGAAACATAGAGTGGGATTCTCTCGTCTCACAGCAGTCTTGGCGGTTCAAACTCTGCTCGCCGCCACGACAATCACGCTCGGGTTGGGTGCGCTGCTCAACTGGCTACCGGGTTATTGGATGTGGTCTTTCGCGGCCTATGCCCTCATCTATTTCATGACTGATCAAGGCGAAGAGTTATTGGAACATGCGGTGGGCGTGCACTTTGAACTGGAGAAACTGGGAGCCGTACTCGGGTTTGTCGAACGACACGTCAGGCATCGCCACACGGCGCTCGCAGACTTGTGGGCACCGTTGCTGACACCTGAAAGGAATCCTCCCCAGCTTGTCCGTCAAGCTGCTCGAACCCTGCATGCGATCAGTGTCAAGGCCCACCCGGTCATCCATCTGCTCGTCAATGCTCTCTGTCCCTGGGATCTGTGGTTCACCTATCGACTCCAACAGATTCAAGATCACGTGGCTGCACACCTGCCGACCTGGCTGGATCGCCTTGCCGAAGTCGAGGCAGCCTCGGCACTCGCCACGTTTGCAGCACTCCATCCTTCCTATCGCTGGCCTGACCCATCGACCCCTGATCCCCAGCGTAACGGAAGCCAGGCCAGGATTGTTGCCACAGGCCTCGCCCATCCGCTGATTCCTGAAACACAACGGGTCTCGAATGATCTCGCCCTCGAAACGCTGGGAACCATTGTCCTGGTGACCGGATCCAACATGTCTGGTAAAAGCACTTTCCTGCGAACCCTTGGTATCAATCTGTGCCTCGCCCAAGCGGGTGCCCCTGTCTGCGCCGGTCTTTTCGAATGGGGCTGGGTTCGCCTTGCCACCTGTATCCGCGTGGATGACTCACTCGAAGCCGGCCTGTCTTTCTTTTATGCCGAAGTGAAACGGTTGAAAGGCCTGCTCGACGAGACGACAGATCGATCCAGGACGCCGGTTCTCTTCCTGATCGATGAAATCTTCAAAGGAACCAACAATCGTGAACGGCTCATCGGGAGCCGTTCCTACATTTCCGCCCTCTCAGAAGGCCATGGATTCGGGTTGGTAAGCACCCACGATCTGGAATTGACTGATCTCGACAAGACAGTGCCCAGATTGCGAAACGTCCACTTCCAGGAAACAGTGGTGGCAGGCGCGCTCCACTTCGACTACAAGCTCAGACCTGGCCCCTGTCCCACAACCAACGCCCTGCGGATTATGGAAATGGAGGGGTTGCCGGTGCCCAAAGCAGAGACCGATGCGACGGGTAAGGATCCTTGAGTACGCGAGCACCCCGGATGCCGGCCTTCCTAAGCCGTCATGAGTGTGCTATGACTCTGCCAGACATTGATGCCTCCTTTACCAAGGGCAAGGGATAGATGTCCATCCAACCCTGGATCACCTGCCTGCAAAGCGGAATCCTCATCCGCTATCTCGAAGCTCGCTACCCTGAACAGGCATCGAAGGTTGATCTCCAACGGGTCATGGGAGCAGCCGAATCGTTCCAGGAGATTCAGGATGCCCGTGCCTTCCTGACCGATCCAAGCAATTGGATTCCCCATTCAGTGTTCCGTGAGTTGATCAAGAGCTGCGAGTTGGCTACAGGCCAGAAGGACTTTACTTATCAGGCCGCTTTGGCCTACTACGAAACCGTCAAGACTCAATCTCCGACCCTTATGGAGACCATCGCCATCTTATTGAACGACGTGGAAACGGTGTTTGGCTCCGTCGGTGATTGGGCTTCTGCTTATACCAATTACCTCCAGCTCCAATCCTTCGTCTCTCCGGATGAAACACAGACTTTGCACATTCTGTCCCGAAACATGCCACCGGTTGATCCAGGACTAGGAAACATGCATCTGGTGCAAGGCAATATTGAGGGCATTACCTTGCTGGATCCTTCTGTCGAAACTGCCACTTGCGAAGAGGTCTACTCACAACTCCGCTTGGAATCCCTGGTCAATGAGTTCGGCGACGCCTATGACATGACCACGAAGAACGATCGGTTTACAGTGGCTCGTCGATCGACGGGCGAAGTCGTGATTACGGGACGAACGATTCGTCTCGTGCATACGCTGTTCCCAATCAAAACCGATCGTATTCCCGCTCAGCATGGTTCAGACGAACAACTGGTCGCACCACTCGAGGAGCAGGACCATCTCTCGATCTGGACGGCGGAAGAGCCGGCCTCAAGAGTTCAAACACGCGCCTCCAAACAGGACGATCACCGCGACGCTATTCGCATCGAACGTGGCGGCACCCTCTCGACAGGATCACTCAGTACCACGATCAAAGCTGGTTCGATATACAATGCACCCTATACACATTATCGCCTGCGCTGGACGACTCATCCTCCACGCGCGAATGACGTCACTTCCGCTGGTCGTTCGCAATTCTTGACGAACCGGCGCGCCTTCGCACATCAGCTCTTTGCGCATTTGAAGAACCTCCAGGCCACGCATCGGCACACCCTCACCATGTTCCTCCGCAATGTGGAACTGGCGCAGGAGAATATCCAACTGAAGCGGGAGCTGTCGGCGCAGGAAGAAACCGGGGGCATCATCGGCAAGAGCGCTCCCCTTTCAGATTTGCTTTCACTGATCAGAACCATCGCTCCATCCGATACAACCGTATTGGTGACAGGGGAAACTGGGACGGGAAAGGAACTCGCAGCCCGTTTGATTCATCAACTAAGCCGACGCAAGGACCGCCGCTTTGTTGCAGTGAATTGTGGGGCACTGCCGGAAACGCTCCTGGAAAGCGAGTTGTTCGGCCACGAAAAAGGTTCGTTCACCGGCGCGATAGCCCAGAAGAAAGGGAAGTTCGAGCTGGCCGAAGGCGGGACGCTCTTTCTGGATGAAATCGGCGATATTTCACCAGCAGTCCAAGTCAAATTGCTTCGCGTGCTTCAAGAACGAGAATTTCAGCGGGTTGGAGGGACCAGCGATCTCAAAGCCAACGTCCGGCTGATTGCTGCCACCAATCGGGACCTCCTGGCGATGATGGAGCAGAACCAGTTCAGGAAGGACCTGTTCTATCGTTTGAATGTCATTCAGCTCTATGTCCCGGCTTTGCGGGAACGTCCGGAAGATATTGCTGAACTCGCCCGGCATTTCGTTCAACGATTTGCCGAAAAAATAGGAAAATCCATCGCCGGCTTGACGCCGGATGCATTGCAGCGCTGTCTGTCTTATAGATGGCCTGGCAACATCCGTGAGTTGGAGAATGTCATGGAGCGCGCCGTGACGTTGGCGCAGGAAGGCAAGAAATGGATTACTCCCGACCTGCTCCCGAACAATCTACTTTCGGCAACGGAATCGGCACCTTCGCTCGATCTTGCCGAGTTGGTGGACCGTGTTGACTGGAGTGCGCTGCTTCAAACTCTGGAAACGCGAGGATCGCTTACCGGGCTCCTGAACTACCTCGAATGGACCATCACGCGTCGTGCCGTAGCCGAATACGGCGGCAACAAGAGCCGCGCCGCGAAGGTACTTGGCCGCACCTACCGCTGGTTGCGAAAGCTTGAGTCGGAAATGACCGACCACAATCCGCCAATCCCACCGTCCATGTCGGGCTCTTAACGCATCATGATCTTGAGAAAAGAGTAGTGGTTTGAATCGATTCGTCTTGATCGCGCATGGCCGTTCAGGTCCTATGAACCGCCGTTCATAGTCCGGGCATGATAATCCGGGCACTCTGATTGCCTCCGAATCCAACCAATCACGAAAAGTCTCTCGTACCAAGCCATTTAGTGGAATCGCCCCGCCCGACCAAGCCCGGCGCGTTCTTTGCTGTAGGTGATGGTATGTCTCATTCAGCAGGTCAATGCAACAAGGAGGTTCGTCATGAACACCAACAATCTTAAGCATCTGGCAGTACTTGGCGCCATCGTTCTGGGAATCGTTCCACTGTCCGGCTGTGGGCACTACACGACGCAGCGGACGAGCAACATTCTCACCTATCTCTATCCCGGCGAAACGCAGCCAGTGGAAATCTCCAACACTGCTCCGCCGAATATTCCGCTACCCATGAAGATCGGTATCGCGTTCGTACCAGAGTCGAGAACAATGACCGGGCGTAGTGATGCCAAAATTGAGCCGCTAACTGAGAAGCACAAAATGGAAATGATGCGCGAATTGAGCTCCACACTCCGCCGATACCCTTACATTGCAGGAGTAGAAGAAATCCCTTCAACCTATCTCAAAGTCGGGGGCAGCTTTGCGAATTTGGATCAGATTCGCACGATGACCGGAGTTGATGTCATTGGTCTTGTGTCCTATGACCAGATTCAGTTTACCGATCATGGGCTCGTCTCGTTGCTGTATTGGACTGGAATAGGGTGGTACTTCGTGCCTGGAGAAAAAAATGATACGAACACCATGATGGATGCAGCGCTGTACCACGTTCCAACTCGAAAACCTCTTCTGCGAGCAACGGGTCAAAGCGGGGTCTATCGTTACTCGACACCGATGAACCAGAGTCAGAATTTGAGAGAGAACAGTGAAAATGGATTCAAAGAAGCGCTCCATATGCTGGCCGAAAATTTCAAAGAGCAGCTCGATATGCTCAAGCCGCGTGCTGTTCAAGGATCAACAGCTAGCCTGAGTGCTGGCGCAGGGAAATAAACGGGCCGATCCGCACTCTTTCGTGTGCGGATCTCTAGGGGTAGGAGGGCAAGCCATGAGAGCACAAACTGGGGTCATCGTGATAGGCGCAGCCTGCATCCTTGCAGCTTGTCAAGGCTGCTCCATCTATCTCGCACATGCTGGACGTCCCGGAGTAAACCCTGAGTCATTCGCAGTCGGGACCCCGGCGCAAGAGGTTGAAAGACAGTTCGGAACTCCTGCTACTGTTGAACCAATCGGTTCAGGCAGACGACGCGCAATCTATCGCGTTGAAATTACGAAACAATCGAATAACCTCCGAGCGTTGACCCACGCCATTCTTGACTACGCAACGCTTGGGATCTGGGAATTACCGGCAACCGTATATGAACTTCGCAGAGAGCACAGAATGGGAGAAGTGGGGTTCGTATACGGTCCTGACGACCGTATCCTTGAGATACAAGACTATCAGACTCTACAAGCACAAGCCGTGAGTGCCAGTGAGTCTCAGACGCAAACGAGTTCGTGGCAAGGCTTATGGGATGCGATCAGCAAATAGGGAGATAAAACAGGCTCAGATGTCACAAGACCGAGAGTTTCTTGAAAAAGCGGCGAGCAAAGCGCTTCGGCAATGACAGCAAGCGACCAGGAGACGTACTAAAAAATGGGTGCCAACACAGGGCTCAAGGAGGTGATGATGAAAAGAGTTATATTTCAAATTGCAACGGGGATTCTCCTTACTACAGCCGTAGGTTGCGCTCCAACACTTGGCGATGTGTATAAGAGAGTCGAGACTAGGCCGAGCGCTAAGGCCTTGGTTTACATCTACAGGCCATCCGACATGATGGGAGGGGCGGTTTACTACGAAGTAAAAGCCAACGGAAAAGTGGTAACGACCCTGTATCGCGGGAGCTATTATCCCTACGTCACCGATCCTGGGGAGATTGAATTTTCTGCAAAGACGGAAGCGAGTGATGAGGTCACGATCGATGCGAAGGCCAATCAGACCTATTTTCTTAGGGGTTCAGTAGGGCTGGGTTTCTTTGTGGGCCATCCACATCTGACGGTAGTACCTGCCGAAGAGGCGGAGAAGGAAATTATTGATTGCAAATTGCTTCCAGAACCGACAACTCCGTGACATTGCCCCATCTCGATTGCAGATCATGTCATGACCATGAGCATCAAGCTGTTTCAGAGATCGGCTTGATATCGGAAGTTCCGCTCGGGGACACTGAAATCCAGGGGCCGGAGAATGGCATGAGAGGCAAAGAAAGGCCTCTGGTAAGGTCCTTCGCCAGTTGTCTCCAGACAACTCCGGCAGATGATTCATTAGCACAAGAGTGAAAAAAGCTGCTTCTCCATGGCATGTCCGTGATTGGGATTGGAATGTAACCATGTTCATTGCGAAGAGCCGTTCAGGTCCTATGAACCGCCATTCATAGTCCGAGATTGATAATCTCCCCACCTTGATTGCCTTCAGGTTTGGTCAATCGATGAAAATTCCCTCACATACGAAGCAATTCGACGAAAAGACCTCGCCTGATCATTCTCGGCTCGCTCCTTGCTGATACCACACCATGACTCTGCATTGATTGTGCGGAGGGAGGTGCCCCATGCGCGGACGTCGGCTTTCCGGTCACCTCATGTTGGAGGCTTGACACAAATGCATTGCGATAACCTTCTCACTGAGACGACCTCTCATCTCCAACGAAAACACACATGGGACGCAGGGCGCGATACGGTCTTCGATGTCGCGATCATCGGTGGCGGGATTAAAGGGGCACACATCTACCACCAGCTTTGCGAGGCTGGCTATCGTACTGTCCTTCTCGAGAAAGGCGATTTTGCCTCGGGTACTAGCCAAGCTTCTTGCATGATGATCTGGGGAGGGCTGCTCTACCTTGCAAACTGGGATATTGCCACAGTATGGAAACTTTCTTCGGCTCGCAATGTATTGCTTCGCACAATGCCGAATTGTATCAGGAAACAAACATTTCGATATTACCCGCAACACATCAGTCCCCTCAAACGACGACTCTTTCAGGCAGTATTTCGCGGTTATGGACTCTTCGGACCGAATCCATGGAATCGAGCAGCATCATCCCGACCGATGACGCACCCTGATTTGTCACATACTGATCGAGCGCCGCTACCCCTCATTGTTGATGAAGCAATGGTGGGGCCATCCGATGCTCGATTTGTTCTGCAACTTATTTTGCGCCATCAAGGCCCCGATCATGTTCCCCTCAATTATTGTGAGGTGGAGGGGGGACAGTTTGACCATCGACATCACGTCTGGAACCTACAACTGCACGACCAGATCCACCACATCCGTTCTGAATGGAAAGCGCGATGTGTCATTAATGTAGCTGGAACTGCGACAGATTCGCTCAATCATCTATTCGGCATTGATTCCCCCTACAGGCACATCTTGAGTAAGGGCGTTTCGCTGATCCTCACGCGCAATCCTCGCCATCAGGCGCCCGCTATTTACGATAGCGAAGGAACGGTGATGACATATTTACCTTGGGGGCCAGTGTCTATCTGGGGTCCGACAGAAACCATAATAAAAGACCCCTCACGGGGCTGGCTCGTACGCTCAGATGAGATCCAGTTTCTGTTGCGAGAACTCCGGGGACATCTCCCATATCCCGTGAGCAGCCGTGATATCGTGAATACCCGTTGTGGGGTGCGAACGCTCGTCAGCGATACCGCCATTTCGCCGAATCAGTTGTCTCATAAACTCTCACGCCGTGCTCACGTTCACATAGACAGCGCGCACCCTTGGATCACTCTGTACGGTGGAACTTTTACTAGCGCCATGCTTATGGCGACACGGGTCAGACGCGCATTGCGAAAGCAGTCCATCTGGCCCTCAGCATCCCATCGTTCTTTACCGCAACAGAACACCGCCTCGCCCGAAAGCGACTGTTTCCCAGGGCTGACAGAACCCGTGTCCTCTCCACGATGGTCCGCCAACTACGAGATGTGCTGGACCCTTGACGATTATCTTCGTCGGCGAACCAATATCGGACAATGGGTCCCTCGCGGAGGGCTGGGCCGAGATGATGAATACATGCCAGATATTGAACGCATCGCAGACGCGCTTCATCCCAACAATCCCGCTCAGGCTTTGGAAGATATCGACGCGTACCGCGCCCATGTCTTGACCAACTTCGATCATTTGTCTCTTGCGGATCATGACTATGACAATGATGCCATCCGCATGGATTGGAGGGCGACAACCTCATGACACGACGACACCTCTCGAAACCCGCTATTCTCGGTGGACCCCCGGCAGTCACCGAAGATCATGCAAAAGCACTGCGTTGGCCAGTCCTTACCCATGAGGATCACGACGCAGTCATCAAGATCCTACAGGACGGAAACATTTCAACCCATCCAGTCATCCGGGAACTGGAAGGCGATTACCGAACCCTGACATCCATGCCCTATGCTCTTGCCCACTGCAATGGAACGTCTGCCCTCCTCGCCGCATTTTTCAGCCTAGGACTTCAGCCTGGTGATGAGGTCCTTGTACCGTCTGCAACCTTTTGGGCCTCTGTGCTTCCCATGCTTTGGCTAGGTGCCATACCCGTCTTTTGCGAGAGTGAACCAGACAGACTGGGACTTGACCCACATGATCTAGAGCATCGAATTACTCCTCGAACCCGCGCCATGGTGATCACGCACCTGTGGGGTCTACCGTCGAGAATGACTGAACTGATTGCCTTTGCCGAAAAGCACCATCTTCGAATCGTCGAGGATGCATCCCACGCACATGGCGCTTCCTGGCGAGGGAGACCCTGCGGGTCATTAGGAGATGTGGCAGTGTTTAGCTTACAGGGGGACAAGCTTGCTCCTGGTGGTGAAGGCGGAATGTTTCTCTGTCGCGAGGAGCCGTTGTTTCAACGCGCCATTTGTCTTGGTGACATCACCCGGATACTTGAACTACCAGGACCCGAGAAGCGATTTGCTGCCACGAGTTTTGGCGTCAAAACCCGTATTGCACCGCTTTCAGCAGCCATAGCGCGGGTTCAGTTGCGGCATCTGGAGGAAAGAAACCAAAAGCGAAACGAGAACCTCGCATACCTTTCTCGCGCACTAGAGACCATGGGCCTTCACACATTCATGCCACCACCACATATTCATCGCACCTACTTTGAATTTATCGTGCGGTATAAACCCGAAAACCCCACGTTACCTATCGAGCAACTGATCAATGCCCTGCGGGCCGAAGGAAGCCGCGTCTCCATTCCACGATATCCCCTCTTGCATCAACAACCTTTTTTTACAGAGGGGCACTTCCGAACCATCGCACGCCTCCCCGGAAGCATCACTCCTCCGGACTACCAGGCAGATAGACTGCCGAGGACTGAATTCGAAGGACAGTTTCTCCTTCGACTACCGAGTTTCCCGAATGCCGACCGCCGAATACTCGATCAGTATATCGACGCGTTCGATAAAGTCCTGTCCCATGCCAGTTCCATTTGTACAGTGTGAGTTATGATCCACGCCGGTCTCATGCTTCTCAATTGGACCTTTCATGCCGTACACATCGGTATCATCCTCTTGAACATGTTTGGGTGGCTGTTTCCTAGCACACAGAAAGCAACCCTTACGTTTCAGATCCTGACCCTTATGTCATGGTTTGGGCTCGGCTGCATTTATGGTTTCGGATACTGCTGTGTGACAGACTGGCATTCGCGTATTCGGAAGCAGCTGGGACAATCCGGATTTCCAGGCGGATACGTCAAGTTCCTGGTCGACCGCATGACGGGCATAAATGCCGACCCTGTGACAACTGACCGAATCACGGCCGCTGTTCTCCTCGTTGCAGTTCTGTGCTCGATCTCCAAGACTCTTGCATGACTGCTTCCCGATCGCGAATTTATCACATGGTCCGAGGCGATGATGGTGTGGAAGTCGACTCGCCTTCACTGAGCACATCTGTTCAGGTTCTATGAACCGCTGTTCATAGTCTCTAGCCTCTTTCATGACTCGCTGACCATTCTCCTTTTGGACCATGTGATTCAGGTCATCACATCGCCCCTTCGACCGCGACATGCACCGATTTGCAACCTAATGTAATCAAAGGCCCCTGCTGCATGGCTCAATCCATATCCTGCGAGAGAGACCACCAACGCATCTGCTGTATCTCTCTCCTAAGCGGATTCTTCAGCCACGGCACAGCTCGTGCTGTATGCCCTCATCAGTCCTTGATGAACAGCGATCCGCCAGGAGGTGCCTTATGAGAGTGGGACGGGCCGTGCGAATCACGCTGTTGGTTGCTTTGCTGTGCTTCTCAGCCCAAAGTGCTTTTGCCACCGTCACCAACCAGACGGAGCCACCAGGTGAACTTGAACGTCATTGCATTGGACTCTTGTGGTGTACAGAACGGTCTGTAGAGGGAACGTCTGTCGATGGCCTGTTATGGCTCTATTCGGCTGAGGAGCGAGGCAGTTATTCCCGACTAGCTGTGCGGCCGCTGTACTCCATGGAGAAAGATCCGACGCGTGACCTGCTCCGGCGAAGCATCCTCTGGCCATTGGGGACCTATGAACGTCGAGGAGACCAGGCCTGGGCCCATGTCTTTCCTCTCTATTGGCATTCTGAAGAGCCAGGCCAGGAATGGACCTTCACTGCTCCGCTCTATCTGAAATCGGTCCAAGGAGACAGCGCATGGCATCACCTCTTTCCCTTGTTCAGTCGCCATGTCATCGGCGACTACTACGCAAGCAACTTTGTGCTCGGTCCGTTATTGATCACGACGAGCGACACCCGCTCTGACCTATTTCAATGGGACCTGATTTTCCCTTTGTTTCACTATCGCCGAACTCTCGACTCATCGACCAGCTGGCTATTCCCGCTCTATTGGTCAGGCGAGGACCCATCGAAGGGTGAAGCCTATCGCTACATCCTGCCGCTCTATGGCTCCTCTGACGATCCATCCCAACAGTACCATTTCCTTTTTCCGTTCTATGGCTATGCCGACAACATTTCGGCTCAGGTCAAGCGGCTTGCCATACTCGGCTTGCCTCCAGCGAAAGGATTCTCCACAATACCTTCCTTAGCGCTCTTTGAACACGTGACGACGGCCGACGAAACGAGTCATCGGATATTTCCGCTTTACAGCTTCGCCTCAGGTGCGGATGGCAGCAGCACTTTCGACGCGCTCCTCCTGTACCGTCATCAGACTGCGGCATCCAACACCATCGATCGTTTCTTTCCCTTGTATCGATATGAGGACGATACTGACAGCCACTCCCGTGAACTTGATTTGTTCGGCTATCGCGAAGCTTCATGGTTTCGCTATCAGGACAATCCGGGAGGGATTCAACACCGGCTCCTCGGCCTCTACAACTACGACGGCAGTCGTGATGGATCTTCTCAGCTTTCCGCGCTCGGCTATCGCCGCTTATCCTTCTATCTCCACCGGAGCCAGAAGGGTCTGACGGAAGACCGGCTCGTTCCCTTATACGACTACTTCCAGGACGGCAACAACAGAACTCTCTCTCTCATCGGCATGTCCGACATCGCTTTGTATCGGCAGGAATCGAGCCCGTCTCTGTTCCAACACCGCCTGTTTCCTCTTTATCGATACCGGCACGATCTCGTGAAGAACGAGACCCAGTTCGACGCCCTGCTCCTGTATCGCCATCTCACGACTCCACTCCAAGTCGCCGACCGGCTGCTCCCCTTCTGGGACTACACAGGAACAACTGCCAAGACAGACTGGCAGTTCAGTTTCCTGGGAACAGGGGCCGTGGCGCTGTATCGCCACGACGGCAACGACGCACACACGTTGGATCACCTATTCCCTCTCTATGGTTATCGCAGGGAGCAAGACGGCGGAACTCGACTCAGCTTGTTGGGGCTACCGCCATTCGGCCCGCTGGCTGGCTGGTCTCTCTATGAACATAACGACTCTCCAGCCCAAGTGAGCGACCGCTTCTTCCCTCTCTACAATTACCGAAAGGACACAATGCAGCAGGCATCAGCATTCGACATACTGGGAGTGGGGCCCGCTTCCCTCATTCACCACGAGACAACTCCGACTAGCATGACAAACCGTGTATTCCCGCTCTATCGATATGCTCACGATGAAGAGAAAGAGCAGATCACGATCAATCTGCTTGGAGTTGAACCGGTAAGTCTCTTCCGATCTCAAAGCGGACATTCACAGAGCGCTAACCATATCTTCCCACTCTACGATTACGAACGAACAGGCGAGACGCGCCGCCTTTCAGCCATCGGACTCCCTAGGATCGGCGGCATACCTGCTTTGTCTATCTATGCACACGAGACTAGCTCAAACGCGGTGCACGATCGCCTGTTTCCGCTCTACAGCTATCATGCCGACGCCACAACGGACACAACCTCATTTTCCGCACTCTGGATGTTCTGGCGCACAACGTCACCGACCATAAGCCAAACCAGTCTCTTTCCCATCGCGAGCATGGCGACGGATAAGACCACGGATGAAACAACGTGGTCATTTATCGGCCTCGAACCGGCCATTCCGATAAGTTGGGTTCGCCACACCTGGACATCCAAGGGCAGTAGTGGGTTCTTCTTCCCGCTCTATGACTATCGGAGCGATGAAAGCCAATCAGCCCTGTCGATCGGAGGAGTGTCGCAACTGGCTATCTATCGTCAAGAAGAGACTCCTAGCAACCGCAGCCATCGACTCTTTCCCATCTATAGCTACCAACATGACCTCACCGAAGACGCGACGCAAACGAGAATACTACTGGTTTACAAGCATGAGCAGTCCCCCATTCACGCCGTTGATCGGCTGCTTCCGCTGTGGCAATACGAGCGCTGGGATGACCAGAGTGAGACGAGGCTGAATGCGTTAGGTTTTGGAAGCTTGTCCCTCTATGAACATCATACTAAACCGACCGGCACCACTGACCGGTTCTTCCCGCTCTACGAATACGTGTCGAACTACGACAGGGACGAAACGGAATTTTCGCTACTCTGGCCGCTCGCGGATTACAAGAGCCGGCAGGGTACGGTCACATCCGCAAGCCTATTGTGGTGGTTGGCGTCCTACGAGCATCCCGATGCCGACCATTCCAGCTTTCACCTGTTCGGCGGATCCAAAATGGCCATGGTTCGCCGCACGAGATCGCCGCAGGAGTCAGTCTTTGAGCTCAACCCGGTCATTCCTCTGTACCGGTACCGGCACGCAACAGATGGGAACTCGTCATGGGACATCTTTGGCGGGGTCTTGGGAATGGACACAACACCGAAAGGAACCAGAGTGAAGATTCTCTTCGTCTCACTCTGACCATTCTGCATCGATTCTTTCTTGTTCACGGTGACAAGAGGAAGTATTTGCCTGGCATCTCAAACACTGGCACACTGCACCCTCATCACTTCTTTGCAGGGGGACCCTATTCAGCAGAAGACACCCGTCAGCACCACCTCGTCTCCCCATCCGCTCCGCGGACTCTTGATCGCACAGTTTTGCGGTGCGTTCAACGACAACGCCTGGAAGCTGATGGTCGCCTTGCTGGCCATCCGACAAGCGACCACGGGGTTGGCCCCGGGCCCCGAGCTGGAAACTGCGGCACAGACGCAAACCGCCCTTACCTATATCATCTTCACCTTGCCGCTGGTGTTGCTGTCGTTAGTCGGCGGCACCTTGGCCGATCGCTTGAGCAAGCGAACGGTCATTGTCGCAATCAAGGTGGTCGAGGTGCTCCTCATGAGTGCCGGCACCGTGGCGCTGTGGCTGAACCCCGGTGGCGGCATCCTGCCCTTAATCGTGTTATGCGGAATGGGCGCGCACAGCGCGCTCTTCGGCCCGTCGAAATACGGCATTCTCCCCGAGTTGATTCCGCACGAACGTCTCGCCTCCGGTAACGGCCTATTGGAGCTCTGGACCTTCGCTGCCATCCTGGCGGGCACGGCAGCCGGGGGTTTTCTCTTGCAGACCGCCGGGGACTTGATTTGGTTGGCCCCCCTCACTTTAGCCGCCTTGTCAGTAGCCGGCCTGGCGGCAGCGTTTACCGTCCCCCACGTCTCGCCAGCCCGTACATCCGGCGGTGTCGGCTCGACGATCAGCGGCGCTTGGGCTGCCATTCAAACAGAACGATTGCTGCGACTTGCCATTCCAGGTGAAATCTTTTTCTGGACGATCGCAAGCCTCTTCGCCCAGAACATACTCGTCTATGCCAAGGCCGTACTGCACCTCTCTGATGCGATGTCGGGACTCCCGCTCACGTTATTGTCTATCGGTATCGGCGTCGGCGCGATACTGGTCGGTCGATTGTCTAAAAACAGAATTGAATATGGATTGGTTCCGCTGGGAGCGATGGGAGCGTCCATCGCATTGACTTTGCTCGGCGGACTGACTCCAGAGTTGGTCGGAACGTTTTTGATACTAGGACTCCTTGGAATCTTCTGCTCCTTCATCTTCGTCCCGTTGAACGCGATTCTCCAATGGAGATCGCCACCCGATCGGCGCGGCGCAGTCATCTCGTTTTCCAACACCTGTGTCTTTACCGGAATTCTCTTGGGATCGCTCGCCGGCGGCTCGCTCGCCAACGTCGGCTTCTCGACAAGCAGCATTTTCCTCGTCACCGCGGGAGTGACCATCGGCGGCACGCTGTGGGCCCTCCTGCTGATGCCGGATGTGTTTCTACGGCTCGTGTTCGTCATCTTGACGAACACGTTCTATCGCCTTCGCATTGTCGGCCAGCAGCATGTGCCTCAATCCGGTGGGGCCCTGCTCGTCCCGAACCATATGTCCTTCGTCGATGGCTTCCTGCTCATGGCCAGCGTCGATCGGCCCATACGTTTCGTGGTGGATGCTGCCTACGCCACACACCCCCTGTTCACATGGGTGATGACCGCCATGAAGGTCATCCCTATCACATCGGCAGGCGACATCCGTTTGATCCTCCGCGCGCTCCGTAGCGCGGGGCAGGCGCTCGACGACGGAGAGATCGTCTGCATCTTCCCTGAAGGACAAATTACCCGCACCGGCACGCTGCTGCCATTCCGTCGCGGCTTCGAACGGATCGTGAAGGGACGGCAGGTACCGGTTATCCCCGTGCATTTGGATCGCCTGTGGGGCAGCATCTTCAGCTTTGAAGGTGGTCGCTTTCTCAAAAAATGGCCTGAGCGAATACCCTATCCATTAACGGTGTCCTTCGGTACACCACTGCCGTCCGACACGCCAGCGTACAAGTTCCGCGATGCAGTTCGCACACTCGGAGAAGAGGCCTGGCGTCTGCGCATATCATCTCGCCAGCCGCTGCATCGTGAATTTATCCACGCCATGAGAAGGCACCCATTCCGTTTCGCCATGGCGGACCAGACCCGCCCACATGTATCGTCGCTTCAAGCCCTGATCGGGTCCATCGTCCTTGCCAGAATGCTTCGACCCCATTGGAAAAACCAGCCCCATGTCGGCATCCTGCTCCCTCCAACCGTGGCCGGCGCATTAGTCAATGTCGCTGCTCCACTCTGCGGAAAAACCAGCGTGAATCTGAACTATACGGTAGGCAAGTCCGGTCTCGAAGCAGCCGTTCGACTCGCCGGCCTTCGCACGATCGTCACCAGTCGGGTCTTCGTCGAAAAGGCCAAATTGGAGTTGCCGAACGGTCCGTCGATTATTTGGTTGGAAGACGTCGCCCGCACCATCGGCACAGGACAGAAGCTCGTCGCAAGCCTCCTTGCCCTCTTCGCCCCTTCCAGGCTGATCGAACAGGCTTGCGGACAAAGCACCTCGCTGACAATGGACGACCTGGCCACCATCATTTTCAGCAGCGGCAGCACCGGTGAACCGAAAGGCGTGATGCTCTCTCACTTCAACATCGACGCCAATGAGCAGGGAGCGAGCCAAGTTCTTCATCTCTACCAACGTGAGCAAGTGCTTGGTATTCTCCCGTTCTTCCATTCGTTCGGCTATCTGGTCTTTTGGCTCGTCATGTTCAACAATGCGGGCATCATCTTTCATCCCTCCCCGCTCGACGTCGTCGCCATCGGTGAACTCGTGCGCCGTTACCGCATCACGTTCCTCGTAGCTACGCCGACCTTTCTCCAGCTGTATCAACGCCGTTGCACCCCGGAGCAATTCAGTTCGCTGCGCGTGGTCCTGACCGGAGCTGAAAAGCTTCAGCCCCGGCTCGCTCAGGCATTTGAAGATCGGTTCGGCATCAGGCCGATCGAGGGCTACGGCGTCACCGAATGTGCCCCTGTCGTCGCTGTCAATTGTCCAGACTTCCGAGCCGCTGGTTACTTCCAGCCTGCTTCACGGCGGGGCACTGTCGGCCAACCGCTGCCCGGAGTGTCTGTCCAAATTGTCGACCCCGACAGCTATGCCCCATTGCCGCCCGAAACACCCGGGCTGTTACTGGTCAAAGGGCCCAATGTCATGAAGGGGTACCTGGGACGCGAGGATCTAACGGCCAACGCCCTGCGCGATGGCTGGTATATTACAGGCGATCTCGCGATGTTGGATGAAGACGGCTTCGTGACGATTACCGACCGGCTCTCGCGTTTCTCCAAGATCGGCGGGGAGATGGTTCCGCACGGCCGTGTGGAAGAGATGCTGCAGCAGGCCGCTGCCGCGGAGATGCAAGTCTTCGCCGTCACCGGCATTCCGGATGAACGCAAGGGCGAGCAACTTGCTGTGCTGCACACGCTGGACGAGGCGCGCATCCCCGAAATCATTGCGAAACTCGCCGCCGATGGACTCCCCAACCTCTTCATTCCTTCCCGCGGCAACTTCATCAAAGTTGAGGCTCTCCCGGTATTAGGAACGGGCAAGATGGATCTGCGGGGCTTGAAACGAATTGCAATGGAGCATCTGGCAAAGGACATACGCCGCAAGGGGATGTAATAGAGGCGAGATGCCACCGATGATGTATGGCATATGATGGGCGAAAAAACATTGATCGACTGCCATGTCCATCTCGCCGCACTGCCGGACGGCGACAATGGCTGCTATATTTCCCCCAAGATGCTCAAGAGCCCCTTGTTTCGCTTCCTTTTATGGAAGCACCAATTGTCTCCATCACACCCACGGGAAGCAAACCAGAAGTATCTGGATGATCTCCTCACCGAACTCCGCGCCTCCCGTCATGTTCAACAGGCCGTGCTGCTCGGTATGGACGGAGTCTACGACCGGAATGGCTACCTCGATCAGGCGCACACGGATTTTCTCATCAACAACGACTATGTGCTCAAAACTGCCAAGGCCTACCGGCATGAGCTTCTCGCAGGTGTCTCGATCAATCCGCAGCGCCGTGACGCAGTCGAAGAAGCCCATCGCTGCGCAGACGCCGGAGCCACATTGGTCAAAGTATTGCCAAATGCCCAACAGTTCGATCCAGCCAATCCGAAATACAAGCCGTTCTATCGTACGCTTGCCGAACGGAAGCTTCCGTTTCTCAGCCATGTGGGCTATGAATTCAGCTTGATCGGCAAAGATCAATCGGTCGGCGATCCCGAACGACTCAGGGTCGCGCTCGACGAAGGCACTACTGTCATTGCCGCGCATGCCTGCAGCTATGGACTGATTCTCTATGAGAAATTTCTTCCGACCCTGCGTGATTTCGTACAACGCTACCCTCATTTCTATTCAGACATCTCCGCCCTCACACTACCGAATCGTTTCCGGATGCTCTTGCACCTCCGCCACTATCCCGATCTGCATGAGCGCCTGCTGTTCGGCACCGACTATCCACTATCAGTCTTCCACATCGCAGCCTGGGGCCGTGTCGCGTTCGACACACTCCGCGATATTCTTCAAACCAAGAATCGCTTTGACCGGCAAGTGTCGGTCTGTCGAGGATTACATCTCGGATTTCGTTCCTTGGGTGACATCATCGCACGCCCCCCATTAACCCCCGACTCGAATTGATGGACCGAGACCAGATACTCATCAGCCTCAGAGAAAGGATTCTCGCTTTCGCGACATTACGAGTATCGAGGGCACAAGCCGAGGATTTGGCTCAAGAGGTGCTGGTGGTCCTCCACGAGAAATACCCCAACGTTGCGGGCCTGACTGAACTGGTTCCTCTGGCCTTTCAAGTCCTGCGGTTCAAAATGCTGGATGCCCATCGCAAATCGCTCAGACGAGGCGAATACCATCAGGAATCGGTGGAAGACATCCCCCTCGCCGATCCCGGCGACGATCCAGCGGCCCAACTGGATCAGAAACAGCGAGTCGACCGGTTGCTGGCCGCCATGGCGCAGCTCGGCCACCGTTGCCGTGAGCTGTTCAAGTGGAAGTTGGAAGGGAAAAGCTTTCCCGAGATTCAAAAGATCATGGGGCAGAACTCGATCAATACGATCTATACCTGGGACTTGCGATGCAGAAAACAGCTCTTGAGTTTAATGGGCGGCAGTTGGGAATAGGGACAAAGTAATGCCGATCCATCACCTTACCCCTAATCCCTTACCCCTTACGTCATGCGGTGGCAATGCCTGAACACGATTTCGAAACACTGCTGGGTGGATTCGCAGCAGATACCCTCACCCAGGAGGAGAAGCGATTGCTCTATGCCGCTGCTCTGCAAGACCAACAACTGTTCAATGCGCTGGCCAATGAGCAGGCACTGAAAGAGTTGCTCTCGAATCCGGACGTACGTCGCAGGCTCCTTGCGTCATTAGAGCAGCAGAGGGTTTCAGCCGCTGGCAGTTCACTTTCATGGCTGGATTGGTTTCGGCGTCCAGCAGGCCTCGCCTTCGCCGGGGGCCTCACGGCAGCGGCCCTCGCAGTAGTGTTGGGACTGAGAATTTATCAGGACAGTCTTCAGCAAGCGGCGCAATCGGTCGAAACCGAAGTAGCCAAGCCGCCGTCTCCCCTACTTCCAGCACCTCCAGCCTCTCAACCTTCATCACCTCGACATGTCGAACCGGAGATAAAAACCAAGGAGGCAGCGGGACCGTCAAAGGACATGGGAAAGAAGGACGGACCGCTCGATAGGACGACCAAGCGAGAACAGCTTGTACCTCCGGGACAGCAGACCGGGCAAGAGGGACCCGATAAGAAAGCCAATGCGCCCGTGTCTATGCTCAGCAAGTCCGCAGAGGAAGTAACCTCGACGGCAGGTCAAAAACTCGCAGCACGTTCTACACAACCTGCAACGATGGCAGAGTCTCTACGGATGGAGGCGCCAGGAATCAGTGCCCGTGCGCTGTTCTATGCAGCACAGGCAGTACAGCAGAATACAGGCAGGATGGCTCAAGAAAGTGAACGAGCCATGAAACCCCTGGCCGAGTCGGCACAGCAAGCGAACAGGCTTGAACGAAAACCGGAAGACCTTTCCAGGCCTCTAGGGCTCCGCTACAGTTTGGTCGTTCGTGAAGCAGATGGGCAGGAGCGAGAGGTGGACATCCTAACCGCGTCAAAAATGAGAGGGCCGATATTCCTCGCCCTGGAGGCCAACCAACAGGCCTATCTGCAAGTCTGGAAGCAAGTCGGTTCCTCAACGATGCAATTGGAATGGCCTGAGAAAGAAACCGGCGAGACCTCTCTGAAGTTATCTGTCGGTCAACGACAATACATTGCGCTATCTACAGAGAATGGATCCTACACCCTCATAGTCCGTCTTTCTCGGGTCCCGTTCGGCCCCATTACGAGGCAAGAAGCCTCTTTGTTCGATCGGCCCTCTCCCACTCAACTCCAAGAGGCAATCACCCCAAATAACCAAACCGGCTCACAAGAACGCGCCACCTACGCCGTCAATCAGAACCCATCCACAGGCGCTTACGTCACGGTCGAAATCACCTTCAGCCGATAGATGCAGCGCCTGGAGATAAGACTGAGTTCAGGTCAACCTTAACCTCTTCCGTTACTCTCCACAGGCCTTATCCTTGCGCTCTTCTAATGCGGCAATGGTTTGTTTTCGAACGGCCAGCGACTCCGCTTTCTCGTCTGCAGGGGCGCGACTGTTTTGGTCTAGTGCCTCTGCATAGAGACGCGCGGCCTCAACGCAATCAGCCGAGGGCGGTTTGGTCGAATCGCAGGCCGCAACCAGGAATGTGCAAGCGAGAGCAGCGGTCATTAGTCCGACAAAACGTGTGGTCATTGTGCACATCCTCCAATGTTAGACACCCAGCTCTATTGAGCACGCCGATCGGCATATTACGCAAAACTGGCCGGCAAATTCCACTGTGATTGTCTTGTCGGCGCCACGCTATGACACAATATCCACAGATCCTGATAGGCATGGCTCCCTTGAGGGTAGCAATCTGCTCACCCCTTGGGAGTCTCCTCAACCGCGCAGATCTCTGTCGACATTCTACTGAATCAGCAGCGATAATCTTTCATGTTCGTAAACGTGATGAGAACCCTCACGTACCGATGTCGTTAGAACAGCCCAGCTATCAGGAGCCTGCGTTCCTGTCGTACGGATTCCGCCCGTTCTTTCTCTGCACGGCACTGTTCGCCGGCCTAGTAATCCCCGTCTGGGCACTCATTCTTACGGGAACAGGCGAGGTCAAATTTCTCTATGCCGCACGCGATTGGCATGCGCATGAGATGCTGTTCGGTTTTCTACCAGCTGCGATCACTGGCTTCCTTCTAACGGCTATTCCGAATTGGACCGAACGGCCTCCATTGCGAGGAGTCCCCCTGTTCTTGTTGGTGGCTCTGTGGTTGTCAGGACGTCTGGCGATCGCCATACCCTGGCCTGCCCCTCTCGTCGCCGCCGTCATAGATGCTACATTTCTGGTCGTACTCGCCGCCTTTGTCTGGCGAGAGATTTCAGCCGGCAAAGCCTGGGATCGTACGCCGATCGGTGTCATCATCAGTCTCTATGCAGGCGCAAACATTCTATTTCATCTGCTGGCCCTACGCGGCGCAGAGACGGATCTTCCCGAACGGATACCGCTCGCACTGATGATGATGTTGCTGGCGCTCATCGGCGGACGCATCATCCCTACCTTCACCAACGACCACCTGGCCCGGCAGGGTCTACCGGAACAGATTACATCCTTTACCCGTTTTGATGGCCTGTCGCTGGTGTTTCAGGTCATAGGCGCTATTGCCTGGACTGCTCAGCCACAGGCTATGGAAACCGCCTGGATATTGGTGGCAGCAGGTCTCCTTCATGCGATTCGTCTCTCGCGCTGGCGCGCCTGGACAGCATGGCGTGAGCCTCTCGTGCTGATCCTGCACCTGGGTTATGGATGGCTCGCACTGTCGCTCGTGCTATTGGGAGGATCGATTCTCGGGTGGGGGTTGCAGACCGCCGATGCCGTTCACGCCCTCACGACCGGCGCAATGGGAGCGATGACCTTGGCGGTAATGACCCGCGCCAGTTTAGGCCATACAGGACGTCCTCTGCACGCTGACTTTATGACAGCCGTGATATACGTTCTGGTCAACCTGGGTGCCCTTCTTCGAGTGTTTGGGCCCGCCATAGGACTCCCGACGAATCTCATGCTTGGCATGGCGGCAACAGCTTGGAGCGGTGCCTATCTTCTGTTTGCCGCCCTATACGGCCCACTCCTTGTTCGCCCCAGCATCGATGAATGATTCCCTGACCAACGGCGTTCGCCGCGGTCTACCCGTCGGCTAGAACAGTATCAACTGCGCCTGTGCCCATACATTCCCTTTGGCTGCGGCTTTCTCGTACCAGGCCCGAGCCATCCTCTGGTCCTGCGTTACACCAAGCCCATTGGCGTATAGCTGCCCCAACTGAGCCTGCGCCCACGAGTTTCCCTGGACCGCAGCTTTCTCGTACCAGTTCCGAGCCGTCGTATAGTCCTTCGGTACACCTCGCCCATTGGCATACAGCTGCCCAAGGTTGTATTGCGCCTGTGCAATACCCTGGCCTGCAGCCTTCTCCCACCACTGCCTCGCCTTCTGATAGTCCTGCGGCATACCACGCCCGTCGGAGGACATCTGCCCGAGCTGGTTCTGCGCCCATCCGTTGCCCTGGGCAGCGGCCTTCTCGTACCAGCTCAACGCGATCGCGTAGTCTTGCGGGACGCCCCGTCGCCCCTGGTCATACAACTGTCCAAGCTGATTCTGTGCCGACGCGTTGCCCTGGGCACCCCGCATCTTCAGTTGTTCCAGATCTACGGATGAAATATTGTCCTCTGAGGAAGCAGGCGAATGCCCAGGGGCTTGGGCCATCAGTCGCTGCATAGTTTCAAGACGGCCTGAGCGCTCCAGTTGAGTCTCTGCCTTTGGCAGAGATCTGGGAACTGCCTCTTTTTCATGTGGCTGGGCAGGGCTGCTGGAAGGACCATCCTGCACGATTGCAGGCTGGGGAATCTGCTCTTCTCCTTTGAATACTGAAGGTTCATTCTGCGGCAACGTCGCAGCTTCGACTGGTTGAGCCGGTTTGTACGAGACAATCACCTTGGATGATTTCGTAAACGTAAATACGATGATCCCGGCAAATAGTAGGGCTACTGCCAATATGCCCATCCGAACGGGAGTGAAGAACTCATTTCCATCAAATATCGCGCCGGCAGGGCTCTGGGAATCTTTTTTCGCTCGACGTCGATTCGCATGGAATTCCTGTTTCTCATGTCGCTCAGGGTGGGAAAAAAACGATGTCTGACAGGAAGGACAGGTTACGGCCCCGACAGATTGCACACCCCAGTTACGGTTGGCCTGTAGCCATACATCATACTGCTGTTTCAATTCAGGGGTACCGAGTGTCTCGAAGGCCTTATTGATTTTCCCGCTCTTCTGCTCTGCCTTTGCGAGAAGCTTGGGCTTATGATGAAAGCGGTCTGGATGCCACACTTCCAATAACAGTCGATAGGCCTGCTTGATCTCTTCGGGAGTCGCTGACTCCTCAATTTCTAGAATATCGTAATAGGTCTCCATACGAGACACTCCATACGCTGGGTATCGGCAACTCCAGCGAGGCTCAGCCGAAGAGGGACATAATCAAGGATTCATCGATCTGAATATATTAACCTATGATCTACTCAAACTGGAAGGATATCGATGGCGAGAAGTGTAATCCACACAGCCCTTGAGAAGGCCCCCCTTGTGTCAAACTCGAAGAAATCAATGGTTCATGGAACCTTTGTGCATTCTTCGGCACTCCAGGAGCATGGTAGCGAGGGGTGCGCCTATACCTCTCGGAGCGGCTCTAACTATGGATGGAAAGTGAGAATGACGTCTGACTCATTGCCTGATACGCAAAAGCAACACTGCTGCTCGTGGGAACCGTGGCCTGCGCCTCGGTTGCAGGCCGATTATGGTCATGGTCCCTCTTGCCTCGCAGTTCCTTCTTCAAATCCTCGCGCAGTTTCTCGAAGAAATCCGGCAGATACTTATGAACCTTGTGAAATTCTCCCCTCGTGTCTTTCAGCGCGTCCAAGACCCGCTGCACGAGGGATTGCGTTTGCGACGCATCCTGCGCCGGCGCAACGAGACGGATCGTCTGGCCCGATGCCGGAGCCGCTGCGTCGGTCGATTGTTGGGTCGGCGCCGTGGTACCGGTTGACGGTTGCGGGATCGCCGCAGCCGTCGAAGGCGCCCCACCCGGGGTAGCTGTGGGAGTTGTCGTGGAAGGTGCCTGCGGCTGCTGGCCCGTCGGCAACGCCGGTTGACCAGTCACCTCTGATGCCATCTGCGCAGTGAGGAGCATCACGGACCGTTCCACATCTAGATTGAGGTCCAGACCTGAAAGGGACGACAGGTTTCCGAACCGCTCAGCCAGCTTCGCCGTCTTGGCAAGAGCTTCGTCATCATTCCCCTTCAAGTATTGGCTGAAGATGTTGGTCACTTTCCGGAACAGCTTTTCCAGATCCTTGACCTCCTGTGCATTCAGATCACCTTCAATCGTCAATCCAAATTCTTGTTTCAGCGCAAACTCGGCATACTTTGCTTGAACATCTACCCTCTTGCCATCGCATTCAATGTGGGATTTGTAGTTCACTGCGCGAATGTCTGATTCAAGATCCGCGGAGAGGGTAATCGTGTCCCCTTCTGCCGTCGTCACACTCAGACGGCCTGTGAAGTCGTTGGAAACCGCGACCCCGCTAACCTTGGCATCCAGTCGCTGGGCCCCGGTGCCATTTGCAGATGAAAGGGCAAACAACTGTTGTGGGATAACTTGGGTCAGTGCTTGGACCGGCATGGAACATCTCCTCGATTGACAGATTCATGCAACGTACGGCGTGGTTCTTTTGTCGGCTAAATCCGGCCAAACTTTAGCAGGATGGTCAAGCCCGGTGTAAAGGATCTCGCAGATGTCGTCCTGTATCCCGCTCCTAAAATCTCATCTGCTGCATTCCTTGGAAAGACAGGCTACCTTGCAGTGAGTCTATGGTATAGTATTGGCGCATTGAGGATCTGTCGAATTCCCCTTAACTAAGGAGATCCCATGACATACCGATCGCCCCTTCCCATGATCTTCCTGCTCAGTGCAGCCTTCCTCGTACTTTCGACTGCCGCTTGTACAACCAATCCGTTCGAACCCACCACCGACACAGTCTCCAGCACGTCAGGGAAAACGTGGTTTGGGGAAGACGGCTTGCTCAGGCCTGAACTGAGGCCGGAGGCCTTTGTGACGTTCAATCAGGAGAATTTGCGCCGCGACATGGCAGCCGGCGAGGGAGAGTACCTGACTTCGATGAGCAGCTTGTTGGGGGTTCCGGCCGATCGCCAGCCGGCATTCTTCGCCGCGGTCCAGGCACGCGCTACGGAGACGGACGTGGCATCAGCGAAGCCATACCTCCTTCTTGTAACTCTTCAGCAGACCGCGCAGCCCTATCTGCCATAGGGGAGAGCTCTCACGGTTACCCCGAGAAACCGGCTCTAGAGAATTGTGCCACTTCGTCCTCGCGGGATCGCCCGACGATCGTCCGGACCAGGACACCCTCCTTGATCACGAGGAAATTGGCCGGCACGGCCGGCACACGAGGACCCTTGAGAATGATCCCCGCCAGATTGAGTGGATCCACAGCAGACAGCTTGATTTCGAGACCGGATCCGAACCCGTTTTTCCGTAATGCCCGCAGCGATTCCACCGCTTCCGGCAACGCGAATTGTTCTCCTACAAAACCCGACACAAAACGCCCACCTCGAATTTCTCCCTGTAACTCCAGGCGGCGATACACCATCAGAAGATCGCGCCACGACAGCGCGAGAGACTCACGCGCCAACAGATCACGGAAGACGATCCCGTATCGACGCAGCAATTGGCGTGCAACCTGTTCGGCGAGACTGTGCCGGGCACTGATCGTGTTTCGGAGCAACACCCACCGACCGGCCGCATGGCGCGGTCGGCGCGAACGTTCTCGTCCTTCCGCCCGCCGACGACGTGGATCCATGAGCGCACGCAAGTTGTCAAAGCCGTCAGCCGTGACCAATCCAGCCGCCGCCAGCTCCCAAAGTCCATTCTCGACTTCCGACGGCAGATGGCCGGTGCGTCGCACAAGATCAGCAAAGAAACTTGCTCCATCGTCATGTAAGGACCTGGAAACATCCCGCGCCACATCGCTCAGTCCAGCCAGAGGGTTGGAGGGCGACGCCTTCCCCTCATCAACGAATGATGCAAGTAGCCAGGCCCCCTCATCCCGCGGAAACAGGCTGATCGGCGCCACTGAAGTGGGAACGATCCGTCGGCCAGGAATGCCGGCGGATTCCTGAACCAGGCGCGGATGCGGACTGAGACGACCCCAACTCACAGCGCCGCTCAAGCAGAGATGGTCCAACCACTCCGGCTCATACTTCGCCAGCCTCGCCCTGAATAGATGCGGCTCCCAAGCCGACGCTGCAGCTTCGAAACCGGCCAGCTGTGCGATGACGTCCAAGAGACCGGCCTCGCCGTGGAGACGGGACCCAGGGGAGACATGTTGCCATTGACATAAAAACCGCATGAACTCGACACCAGTCACCGGCTCAACTTCTTTTCGCAACTTGCCTATGGTCAGACGATGAATGCGCGCCAGCAGCCTGCGGTGGCAAAACTCGTAAGGGGTGAGGGGTGAGGGGTGAGGGAGGTCTCCTGTCGCCTCACGTTTCACGCCTAACGCCTCACGGAAGTGCCCGCGCAAGAGTTGCCCAGATGCTTCGAGGCGCAGGAACGCCGTCGACACCTCAGATTCAGAAAGGTGTAACCTGGCCGCCAGCTCTCCAGCTGTTGTTGGACCGATGCTTTCCATCCAACCAAGCAGGATGGCATCGAGCGTGGCCTCGTCTGCACTCGCAAATAGTTTTTCAATTCGACCTCGATTCTCGGTCGCCACCCATCCTCTTATTTTGTGCTCCTTATCCCTATCTCCTAACCCTTCATCAATCTCTATCCCCTTACCCCTTACAATGAGTTCTA
>Ga0070688_100000096_pt1 | contig 44901 bp, 31 predicted proteins | sample KBSS13HmetaG_FD_64679 | JGI IMG/M metagenome (GOLD analysis project Ga0070688, IMG submission 64679) | Switchgrass rhizosphere microbial communities from Kellogg Biological Station, Michigan, USA - KBS S1-3H metaG | ecosystem: Host-associated > Plants > Roots > Rhizosphere ...
AGGAACACGGTTCCCTTGGTACAGCCGGCGCGGCGGCCGACGTCCTCGAGCCGGGTGGCGTCGTAGCCGCGCTCGCCGAAGATCTCCTGCGCGGCCGCGAGGATCTCGGCGGGCCGGGTGTCCTTGCGGCGCCGCCAGCGCGGCGCAGGCTTTCTATCGTCCGATTCGCTACGGTGATTCATGGATCAGCCTCCTCAGCGCGACCGTCAGGGCCTCGGGGGAAGTACTGATGACCCCGCGGTCACTAGCCACTCTTGGGATGCTCCGGGCGGTGGGGAGGATTCCGGCGGTCAACAGGACCGCTGCTTCTTGATTTACACCATTCGAGCCCGTAAAGTCCAGTCTCGCTTAAATATACGTGGTTGTACCGACCGGTAGGTAAGGGGCATGACGGACACCAACCTCCCCGAACTCTCGAAGTTGTTGCCGCGCGAGCTCGCGGCCGAACTGCTGGCGCTCGCGCGCTCGGGCGGCGCCGACTTTGCCGACCTCTATGCCGAGCACGCGATCGTGACCGGCTTCACGCTCGACGAGCGCCGAGTGAAGACCGCCTCCTACAGCGTGCTCCAGGGCGTGGGGGTGCGGGCGATCCGCGGCGAGCAGACCGGCTATGCCTATGCCGACGGCTTCGCCCCGGACGGGCTGCGCGAGGCCGCCCGGGTCGCGGCCGCGGTCGCGCGCGAGGCACCCCCGGCCGCCGCGGGCGCAGGCGCGCCGGTGTCGTTCCGCGTCACCCCCGGCGAGCCGCCGTTCGTGCTCCGCGACCCGGCCACGCTCGCGCTCGACGAGGCGGCGAAGGTGAGCATGCTGCAGCGCGCCGATGACGCCGCGCGCGCGCACGACCCGCGCGTGCACGAGGTGTCGGTGTCGCTTGGCACCTCGGCCAAGTCGTTCCTGGTCGCGAACTCGGACGGCGTCTGGGCGGAGGACCGCACCCACCTCTCCCGCCTCGTCATCTCCGCGCTCGCGCTCGAGGGCGGCCAGCGGCAGGAAGGCTTCGCCGCCGCCGGCGGCTGCGTCGAGGCCGGCTACTACGTCACCCAGCGCACGCCCGAGGCGGTCGCGCGCGACGCCGCCGCGAGCGCCGTGCTGCTGCTCTCGGCGCGCGAGCCCGAGGCCGGCTCGTACCCGGTCGTGGTGTGCAATGGCTGGGGCGGCGTGATGGTGCACGAGTGCTTCGGCCACAGCATGGAGGGCGACACCATCCGCCGGAAGACCTCGATCCGCGCCACGCAGCTGGGTCAGCAGGTGGCCGCGCCTGACGTCACCATCGTCGACTCCGGGCTCGTGCCCTACAGCCGCGGCTCATTCCGCGTCGACGACGAGGGCACGCCGGCGCAGCGCACCGTGCTCGTGCGTGACGGCGTGCTCGTGGGCTACCTCTGGGACCGGTTGAACGCGCGCCTCACCGGGAGCGAGCCCACCGGGAACGGCCGGCGCTCGTCGTATCGCGACTACCCGCTGTGCCGCATGACGAACACGTACATCGAGCCCGGCGACGTCGCGCCCGAGGCGCTGATCGCCGACGTCAAGCGCGGGCTCTACTGCAAGCAGCTGGGCGGCGGCTCGGTGAATCCCGCCGACGGCAACTTCTCGTTCCAGGTCACCGAGGGCTGGCTGATCGAGAGCGGCAAGCTCACGCACCCGGTGAGGAACGCCACCCTCACCGGCAACGGCAACGACGCCATGCTCAAGATCGACGGCGTGGGCTCGGACCTGGCGATCGACGGCACCACGGGCTCGTGCGGCAAGGACGGCCAATGGAAGCCCGTGGGCGTGGGCCAGCCCACCGTGCGCTTCACCGGCATCACCGTGGGCGGGACCGCGCTGTGAGCGCGCGACACGTCTCGCCCGCGGAGCTGGAGCGGCTGTGCGCCGCGGCGCTCGATCGCGCCCGCGCGCACGGGGCTGCCGTGGCCGACGCCTGCGCCGAGAGCTCGAGCGCGTTCACCGTGCGCGCGCACGGCGGCAGCGTGGAGTCGCTGAAGCAGAGCGGCACCTGCGGCCTTGGGCTTCGCGCCGTGGTGGGCGGCGCGGTCGGTTTCGCCTCGGGCACCGACCTCTCTCCCGCCGGACTCGACGACCTGGCCCGCCGCGCGGTGTCGCTGGCGCGCTTCGCCACGCCCGACGAAGCGAACGGCGCACCCGACACCGCCGAGGCCGGCGCGCCCGTTCACCCCGCGCTCCAGCTCTTCGATCCCGCGGCGATCGAGTGGGCGCCCGAGCGGAAGATCGAGATGGCGCTCGCGCTCGAGCGCATCACGCTCGCCGCCGACCCGCGCGTGAGCCGCACGGATGGCGCGAGCGTGTCGAGCTCGGCGGGCGCGTTCGCGATCGCCAACACGCACGGCGTGGCGAGGAGCTGGGAGGGCACGAGCGTCTCGGCGTGGGTGGTGGCGCTGGCGGACGACCGCGACGGCCGCCAGCAGACCGGCGCCGAGGGCATGAGCGTGCGCCACCTGGCGGATCTTCCCGCGGCGGAGGCCCTGGCGCGCGCGGCGGCGAAGCGGGCGGTGGACCGCATCGGCGCGCGCACCGTGCCCACGGCGCGCGTGCCGGTGGTGATGCACCCGGACATCGCCGGCGCCTGGCTCTCGGAGATGGCGGACGCCTGGAGCGGGGAGTCGCTGATCAAGCAGTCGAGCTGGCTCACGGGCAAGCTCGGCGAGGTGGTGGCGTCGCCGCTCGTGACCATGGTGGACGACGGCACGCTGGTGCGCCGCCTGGGCAGCTCGCCCTACGATGGCGAGGGCCTGGCGACGCGCCGCAACGTGCTCCTGGACCGCGGCCGGCTGGCGATGTTCGTCTACGACCACTACCACGCGCGCCGCGCGGGTCAGGCTCCGACCGCGAACGCGCTCCGGGGCTGGTCTTCGACGCCGGGGATCGGATTCCACAACCTCTACGTGGAGCCGGGCGACGCGTCGCCGGAGGCGATCCTCAAGGGCGTGGATCGTGGCTTCTACTACGACGATCAGGGCTCGTTCGGGTTCAACGGCGTGACGGGCGACTACTCGTTCCAGGCGCAGGGCTACTGGATCGAGAAGGGCGAGAAGGCGTACCCGGTGGACGGGGTGACGGTCGCGGGTAACTCGCTCGAGATGCTGCGCGCGATCGCTGCGGTCGGGAACGACCTCGAATGGCGCTCCTCGATCGCCTGCCCGACGCTCCTCATCGCCGAGATGACCGTCAGCGGCAGCTGAATCCGCGACTACGACGTGCGGTAGGTGCTCACCAGGGCTACGCCACGGCGGGCCGTCGGCGACGGCGGTTTGGCGTGGCCGAGGCGGACCAGCAGGAGCGGTTCTTCGCCCTCGGCGTGGAAACGCTGCGCCAGGATCAGGCGGTGGCGCTCGGAGGCGACCGGCGCCGCGAGTGGGTGCTGGGCCACTCCCAGCGTCGCCGCGCGCAGGGCGAAGCGCTCGTACGCCTGGCCACCCACCAGCCAGCCCGCATCGCTCCGCTGCGGCAGCGTCAGCAACGCCAGCGCACCCGAGCTGCGCACCAGGTCGCGCGTGTCCTTGGCCAGGCTCGAGCTGCCCCAGCCGTAGAAATGGCTCTCAGGCCGCAGCGAGCGGCCCGCGAACCAGCGCGCCGGACCGCCCAGGCCCAGCCGCTCCGCGGTGATCCCGTCGCCGTGGTCGCGGATGTCCCCGTCCGAGCCGCGCAGCCATGTCGTGCGCTCCGACTGCGCGCGCTTGTCGGCCATCACCGCTTCCACCGCGTCGTGCACGATGTCGCCGACCGCGCGCACGTCGTCGTGATCCTCGAGCCAGTGCACGCGCACCTCCTCGCCCACCTGCGACAGGAGCTGCGTGCGGCTCTGGATCGCGATCGCGCGGCCGTCGAACGGGCGCGGGTTCGAGCGCCGCTCGAGGAGCGCGGAATAGAGCAGCCGGTCGCGGCTCCGCTCCGCGGGCTGCCACGACACCGCCGCCGCCACCAGCGACGAGCCCGGGCGCGGCGTCGTGCCCCAGGGCAGGTAGCGCACGCTCGGTTGCTGTCCCCACGCTCGTGCCGCCACGAGCAGGTTCTCGAGCGCCGCCCCGAGCGACATCTGCGCGAAGCGCTGATCGGGATCCGCGAGCGGCAGCGTGCGCTGAGGATCGAGCAGCACGCGCACCTCGCCCGGGTCGACCTCGAATCGCCACGGCTGGGCATTGAAATAGCTGGGTGCCAGCACCGCCGAGCCGACCAGCGCGCGCCCCGCTTCGACCGGGTTCGCGGGCAGCGCGTCGGGAAGCGTCCACGGCTGGAGCGCGGGCAGCGTGTTCGCCCCGCGCTTCGCCCACGCGATCGCCGGTGCCGCCGCGCGCAGGGCCGCGATCCCCCCGAGCACGACAAGGAATCGGCGCCGGTCGAGATGGAGAGTGGCGAACTCGGGCTGGTCTGGACCGGGCCCGGATCGCCCGCGGGGACTTCGCATGTCACGGAAAGTGGGGGACGCGCGGGGTCGAGTCAATCGGGGGTATGGTGCTCCGAAGACTGCAGATGGGGCACTGCGCGGATACAACCCGTTGCCACAAGGCGCCCGGAAGTACCGTAAACCCTTGATTTTATCGTCATCTGCAATCTTCGGAGCACAACGGAGGGGCGGGTGGAGCCGACGCGGTTCGTGACCGACTCCTCGCTGGACCAGCTCGCCCGGCGCCTGCGGTTCCTGGGCTACGACGTCGCCACCCATCGCGGCGCCCGGCTGGAGGAGCTGTTCGTGGTGGCCGCGGCGCAGGGCCGGACCGTGCTCACGCTGTCGGCGCGTCGTCCGCGTGCGCAGGGTGCGGTTGCGGTGGTGCGCGTCGCGCGCGGCGACGACGCGGGTGCGGTGCGCGCGGTGACGGCTCGTCACGCGCCGTCGGGAGCGCGCTGGAGCCGCTGCCCCGGCTGCAACGTGGCGCTCCAATCGCGCTCGTCGTTCGAGGCCATGGGCGAGGTGCCGGCACGGATCACGCGCTCGGGATGGCCGCTCACATGGTGCCCCTCGTGCGGACGCTGGTTCTGGCCGGGCAGCCACGTGGCGCGCATGAATGCGTGGTTCGAGCAGGTCCTCGGGCCGTAGGCCGGCGGGACGGCGGCTCCAGGTTGTCGATGGCGTTGGCGAGAATGGAATCTCGCGAAACGTGGGCCAGCCTCTTCGCCGTGAGAAGACTCTGTGTCGGCTGAGGCGACAGGCCGTGCACGCCGGCCTCAAGAGAACTCTCGCATTGGCAACATTTTGGCCGCCCAGGCCACGGGACCCGGCGCGGGGTACGGTGGTTTCCGCGGCTGTAAGCCCAGAACTGACCGGGGTTTGGAATCATCGATCAAGACCTGGGAAAAATGTTCCAAACACGGAATATGGGGTTGCACGAATCGTAGCCTTCACCGACAATCCTCAGCGACGAACGAGTGCTGACTTGAAGTCGGGCCCGGAGAGAGACGTGGGGAGAGGCTCGACCAAAGTCGCGTCGTTCGTCATTTTTTTCCAAGCACGCCGGGTGTGAGCGGCCTCTTCGCCTGCTCCGCCCGGCGTCTTGCTGTCGGGTAGAGTGCGCGCGCCGCACGCCGCGGCCACGGTCCCTCCCCTTTCCCCGCACTCGCGCATGGATCTGTCGGTCGTCGTCGTCACCTACCAGTCCCGGGACCACATCCTCCAATGCCTGCGCTCGCTCGATGCGGGCGTGCGCGCGAGCGAGGCGAGTGCCCCGCCGCTCACATGGGAGTGCGTCGTGCTCGACAACGACTCGCGCGACGGCACGCCGGAGTGCGTGGCGAGTGAGGCGCCGTGGGCGCGACTGGTGCGCACGGGCGCGAACCTGGGCTACGCGAAGGCCGTCAATCGCGGCATCGCGGAGACGAGCGGCGCCATGGTGCTGGTGCTGAACCCCGACTGCGTGTGGCCGCCGGGCGCGATCCACGCACTCGCGGCGTGGCTCGCGTCGCATCCGCGCTGCGGTATCGCCGCGCCGAGGATCCTGAACCCGGACGGCACGGTCGAGTACAGCGCGCGCGCGTACCCGGACTCGTTCACGTTCCTGTTCAATCGCTACTCGCTGCTGACGCGGCTCTGGCCCGGCAACCCGTGGTCGCGGCGCTACCTGCTGCTCGACTGGGATCATGCGAGCCCGCGCAGCGTGGACTGGGTCTCCGGCGCGGCCCTGCTGGCGCGGCGGGCCGCGATCGACGCCGTGGGCGGCATGGACGAGGCGTTCTTCATGTTCAACGAGGACGTCGACTGGTGCCGGCGCATGAACGATGCCGGCTGGAGCGTGGACTACGTGCCCGACGCGGCCGTGGTGCACCACATCGGGGCGAGCAAGCGCGCGGTCTCCAACCGGGTCATCCTCGAGCGCCACCGCGGCATGATCCACTACTTCCGCAAGCATCACCGCCGCGCGGCGCCGGTGGACTGGATCGCGGCGTTCCTGATCATGGCGCGCGCGCGGATGCTGGTGCTGCTCAATCGGTTGGGTCGCTGATGCCGTATTCGCTGGACATCGCGGTCGCCTCCGGCGTGCTGACCCTGGCGCTGACGCCGGCCGCGCGTGCGCTCGCGGTGCGCGTGGGCGCGCTGGACCATCCGGGCCCTCGGCGCGTGCACGCGGTGGCCACGCCGCGCTTCGGGGGCTTGAGCATGGCGGTCGCGGTGCTCGCCGTGGCGTGGCTCGCTCGCGTGCTCCCGGGACCGGCGCGCATCCTCGACACGCGGCCGCTGCTCGGGCTCACGTGCGCCTCCCTGCCCATGCTCGCGCTCGGCGTGCTCGACGACCTGGGGAGCGTGGGGCCGTGGGTGAAGCTGCTCGTCCAGGCGTGCGCGGCGCTCACGCTCACCGTGTTCGGCTACGGCGTGCCGCTGCTCACGAACCCGTTCGGCGAGCACATCGTCACCGGCATCTGGAGCGTGCCGCTCACCGTGCTGTGGGTGGTGGCGCTCACGAACGCGATCAACTTGATCGACGGGCTGGACGGGCTCGCCACCGGCGTGGTGGCGATCGCGTGCGGCGCGCTGTGGATGACGGGGCGCGGACACGGGGACTTCTACGTGATGTTCCTGTCCTCGATCCTGCTCGGCGCCTGCGCCGGCTTCTTCGTCTGGAACCGGCCGCCGGCGCGGATCTTCATGGGCGATACCGGGAGCCAGTTCCTGGGGCTCACGCTGTCGGCGATCTCGCTGCTCGAGAACCGCAAGGGCACCGCGGCGCTCACGCTGCTGCTGCCGCTCGTGGCGCTGGGCGTGCCGATCGCGGACGGCGCGCTTGCGTTCGTGCGCCGGTTCGTGCGTGGCCGGCCGGTGTTCGGCGGCGATGCCGGCCACATCCACCATCGCCTGCTCGATGCCGGGCTCTCGCCGCAGGCGACGCTGGGCGTGCTGTGGACGCTCTCGGCGCTGTTCGGCGGCGCCGCCGTGCTCCTGGACCGCGCGCCGCACGCGTGGACCCCGCTGGTGATCGCCCTGCTCGGTGCGGTGCTGTTCGCGGTGCTCCTGACCGCGCGCCATCGCGCGCGCAACCGGCGCAGCTGAGCTCGCCGGACGGGCTCAGGACCCGCCCGGCGAGGCTGCCGAACTCCCCGGCGCGAGCTATTCATGAACCGTGAGCCGAGGGCTCATGAATCGCTCGGGCTAGCGCGCGTGTCCGCGCAGCAGCGGCTCGTGGCGCGGCGGCAGCGTGCGGCCCGCCGCGGCCAGCGCGCGGCGGAGCCGCGCGATCTCGAACGGCCCGCCGCCGCCCCGCAAGTCCGCCGCCTGGAGCAGCAACACGCGATCGCGCCCCTCGACGCGCACGGGCACGCTCAACTGGTCGCGGGGTCCCAGCGACTCGCTCGCCAGCACGCGACCGGGCATGTCCCCGGTAACGTCGCGCACCTCGAGCCGCACGCGACCGCCCTCCTCCGAACGCTGGATCGCGAAGCCGTCACCGGCGCCATCCACGAACGACAGCGCGAACTCCTCGCCGAAGGCGAGCGCCGCATCGGCCAGCGCGCCCGCGAGCGCGCTCCGGCCCGCCGTCGCGCGCGCCTCCTCGCCGAGCGAGATGTCCCCCGCCTCGGTCCGGAGCGACGTGGCCGGCCGGCCGGCGGCGTCGAACAGCGACCACGTGGTGAGGAACTCGTTGCCTCCGTCCGGGATCTTGCCCTTGTCGCTGAGGCATTGGCCGAACAACGCGCACGCCGAGGGGCCCTCGACGCACGCGATCGCACCAAGGCCCTGCGTCACGCAGTGAAGGAACGGATCGCAGATCCTGCATGCGGACGCGACGCCCGAGCCTGCGAGCGTGGATGCGACCGCGACCAACACCACCACGACCTGCCGGATGCGCATGGCGCTTCTCCGCGGGGGCATGGCTGCGGGGGCCGGGGACCGGGGCTTGGCCCCTATCGGGGCCGCACGGTGCTCACTGCACCGAGCGTGCCGCACGCAGCGCCAGTGGGGCGCGCGTCCGACGGCAGCGTCCGTGTGCAGCGCGTGGACGAAGCGTCCACGCGCGCGACGGTCAGTAGACGAGCGCCCAGGTCAGCTTCGCGGTCCAGATCGTCTCGGTGTCGGTGCCGGGGCCGAACGTCGGATTGGTGATGCCGGGCCTGCCCTGCACCCACGCCACACGCGTCTCGAAGCCGACGACGTGCTTGTCGTCCAGCTGCGACGCGAGACCGATCGACACGTGCGCGCCGCCGGCCGCGGTGGTGTTGTACTCGGTGCCGGTGCGATAGAACTTGCGGAAGTAGTAGCCACCGCCGAGGCCGACGTAGGAGCGCATGTCGGCGCCCGTCTTGAAGACGCGCTGGAACTCGCCGGTGAACGGCACCGAGACGTCGATCTGGTCGGCGAAGTGGCCGACGATGTCGTGGTTGATGCCGGCGGCGAACGCGTACTTCTTCGAGAGCATGCGCGTGTACGAGATGCCGTAGCCGATGAAGCCGTCGCCGCTCAGCTCGCCGCTGCGGTTCGCGTAACCGAAGCGCAGCCCGAGCCAGTTGGCGCCCTTGGCGTAGACGCCGTCCACCTTGCGGCGCTCCTCGTACGACGGGGCCGCCACGGCCGCCGCAGCCGCGGCCTTGGGCGCCTTGGGCTTGGAAGCCTTGGGAGCGCTCGCGGACTTGCCCGAGGATTTGCCCGAGGACTTGCTCGACTTGCCGGACTTGCCCGACGACTTCCCGGACGTGGCGCTGGTCGACGTGGGCGCGGGGACCGCGGGGGCCGCGGACTGGGGTGGAGCGCTCGGTGCCGGCTGGGCTGCGGGCGTTGCCGTGGTGTCGGCGGCGGCCGCCTTCGCGGCGGTGCTGTCCGCCGGTGGTGACGGTGCTGGCGGCGGCGACTGGGCGTTCGAGGCCCCGGGTGAGAGGACCGAGAGCGACGCGACCGCCGCCGTGAAGGCGGCGACTCGCCGCAGCTTCGCGACGAACTGGATCACCCGGCACTCCTTTCGACTCGACGTGGCCCGGTCGGGCGACCCACGCTGCGCGTGGGTGCCCCGAAGCGCACCGTGCGGCACTGGGTCGCAGCCGCGCGCATCGGGAACGAGGTCTCACCCCCATGCCCACCGCGCGGACAGGCTGGGCAACCTAGCAGAGCGGCGAGTCGCGTCGCAACGCTCGCGGACAGGCCACGTTCGCGGCCGGGAGACCCTCGGGATGTCGTATGCTGCTGCCCGAATCGCCCGATTCCCTCCATCCCTTGGAGATCGACATGGCCGGACCCGCGCCCCAGGGCGCCGGGATGCACGCCCTGCGCTCCCCGATGCTGGCGGAGCTCATGCCCGAACTGGATCGGATCGAGCCGCGCGCGCGGGCGGCGGTCGCCGGGCTGCCCGAGTCGAAATTCCACGAGAAGCCTCCGGATGGCGGCTGGAGCATCGCGGAGACGTTCGAGCACCTCTGCCGCGCGAACCTCTCCTACCTCGACGGGCCGATCCCTGGCGCCCTCGAGAAGGCGCGGGCGCGCGGCGGGTCGGCGAAGCCGTGGCGGCCGAGCCTCACCGGCCGCCTGCTCGCGGGCGCGATGCTCGAGGGGGGCAAGCCGGTGCCCACGGCCAAGGCGTGGCGGGTCACCGGCGAGCCGCGTGCGAACGTGGTGGACGCGTTCCTCGCCACGGTGGAGCGCCTGCGCGCGGCGATGCTCGGAGCCGATGGGCAGGACTTGGGCGTCAGCTTCCCCTCGCCGCTGGTGTCGCTCGTGCGCGTGAACCTGGGCGACGCGTTCCGCGTGCTGGTGCTGCACTGCCACCGCCACCTGGCGCAGGTGGAGCGCACGCGCCGCGCGGTGGGCATGTAGCCAGCAGCGGTGGCTGTTGCTACCGTCCCCGCCATGCTCCGCGACCTCCCGCGCCCCGTCATGATCCGGGGCCTGGCGTTCGCGCTCCTCGCCGGGCTCGCGGCGGGCTGCGGCGGCGGCCACGACCAGCCGGCGCAGGAGCTGTCGTTCGAACAGTTGCCCGACACCACCGGCCTCACCCGTGGCGCGCCGCTCCTCGAATCGCTCGAGGCGTCGCGCATGACGAGTGGCGCGGTGCGCGTGACCGGTCGCGTGCATCTGCCCGACGGCACCAAGTTGCAGGTGGCGATCAAGCAGCCGGGAGGGCGCGTGTCGGTGGCGATGGCACAGGTGTTCGTGGAGGACGGCCGTTTCGACACGCCGCCGCTGATCGGCGAGAACGGGCCCCTGCCGCGCGGCGACTACCGCCTCGAGCTGCTCGGTCACTTCGATCACGACTGGCAGAGTGACGGCGTGCTGCGCGCCATGGGCGGCGGCCTGGGGCTCCGCGGCCCCGGCATCACGCGCGCGCGTGACGGCTCGGCGGCGCTGTTCCTGACTCGCGAGGCGAAGCTGTGAGCGCGGCGCGAACGTCCGCCGCCGGCAGGCCAAAGAGCGCGCGCACGGCGCGGGCCGAGGCGCGCGAGCCGCGCGGCCTCGCCTACCGCACCGCGAAGCGCACCGACGTGGAAGCACTCGTCGACCTGTCGCTCCGCACCTACCGCGTCTCCAGCGCCGAGGCGCGGCGCGAGTTCTACGCCGACCACCCGCGCTTCCAGTTGAACGACGTGCGCGTGGGCGAGCTGGACGGCACGCTGGTCGCCTCGCTCGTGCTCTACCCGTTCCAGGCCTACGTGCGCGGCGAGCGGCTCGAGGTCACGGGCATCGGCTCGGTCGCGGTGTCGCCCGAGCACCGCCGGCGCGGCGTCGCCGACGCGCTCCTGAGATCGACGCTCGCCGAGATGCGCGAGCGCGGCGACGCCTGGAGCATGCTCTACCCGTTCCGCGGCGATTTCTATCGCCGCTTCGGCTGGGGCGTCGTGGAAACCCCCACGCTGCTCTCGGTGCCGCCCCTGGCGCTGCCCGCCGCGGACGAGGCGCGCCACGTGCGCCGCGTTCGCGCCGCGGATCGCCCGCTCGTCCAGGCGCTCTACGACCGCGTGGTGCGCGAGCGCGGCCACTTCACGCTCGCGCGCCGGCCGGCGTGGTGGGAGCGGCGGCTCTGGAACTACGAGGGCGAGTGGCTCGTGTACGAGCGCACGCACGGCGAGGTCGAGGGCTACCTCCAGCTCCAGGTCGACAGCGGCGACGGGCCATGGAAGCTGGTGATCACCGTGAACGAGTTCGTCGCCGGCTCGCCCGAGGCGCACCGCGGGCTCGCGGGCTACTTGAACTCCCAGCGCGACCAGGCGGCGGAGGTGGTGCTGGCCGTGGCCGCGGACGCGGGCTGGACGAGCCTGCTCGCCGACGCCGCGAACCTGCGCGGCGAGATGAAGCTGGGCGTGCTGCGCTCGACCGGCCACGCGGGCTATGGCGCCATGCTGCGCGTGCTCGACGTGAAAGCGGCTCTGGGGCAGCTGCCGGTGGACCCGGGAGCACGAGGCGACGTGCTGCTCGAGGTGCGCGACGCGATGCTGCCCGCGAACGACGGCCCGTGGCGGCTGAGCGCGCGCGAGGGCGGCCTCGAGGTGCGGGCCGAGGCGGCGAACGCGCACAAGCTCCCGCGGCTCGCCTGCACCGCCGACGTGCTCGCCAGCGTGGTGGCGGGCGCGCTCTCCCCGGTGCGCGCGGTGGAGATCGGCCTGCTCGAGAGCGCGAACGGCGCCGCGGCGCGGGTGGAGTCGTGGTTCCGGGCACCCGCGGCGTTCCTCATGCCCATGAACGCCTTCTAGGAGACCCGCGTGTCCGACGCCGACCGCTGGACCATCGTCGCCCCGCTCAAGCCCCGATTCCGGGACACGGATGCCATGGGGCACATCAACAACGCCGTGTACGTGACCTACCTCGAGGTGGCGCGGCAGGAGTACTGGCGCGCGTTCAAGCACGACGACAACTACCGCGTGGTGCCGTTCATCCTCGCGCACGTGGACATCGATTTCCGCTCGGAGGCGCTCATGCACGAGACGCTCGAACTCTGCATCCGCTGCTCGTTCATCGGGACCAAGTCGTTCGGGTTCGATTACGCGATCCGCACCGAGAAGGACCGGCGCCTGGTGGCCTCGGCGCGCACCGTGCAGGTGTTCTACGACTACGCGGCCAAGCGCAGCACGCCGTGCCCGCCCGAGTTCCGCGACAGCCTCGAGCGCTTCGAGGGGCGCGCGCTCACGCGCGAGGTGCGGTCGTGAGCGCGCCGGACGGGAAGGGCGCGCCCAGGCTCTCGCGGCGGCGGTTCGTGGCGCTCACGGGCGCGGGGCTCGCCGCGCTCTCCGCGGGCGGGTCCGCGCTCGGGGCGGAAGCCAAGTCCGCGGCGAAGAAGAAGCCGGCGGCCGCCGCGGCACCCGGCACGACCGCGCCGAGCGCGCCGCCGGCGCCGGCGCCGGCGATGACGCCGCACCAGAAGGAGTTCGAACGCCAGAAGACCGGCACGCTCGCGACCTTGAAGACGCTCCGTGCCTACCCGCTCCCACCCGGCGGCGACCTGCCGGTGGTGTTCAAGCCGATGCGCACGCCGAAGAAGGGGCGCTGACATGCTCAAGAGCGACGTGTGGTTCGCGACCATCGACGAGCTCTCCCCCGAGATCCGCTCTGGCCGGCTGTCGTCGGTGGAGCTGACGAAGGGGTTCCTCGACCGCATCGAGAAGTTCAACGCTCGCTTCAACGCGTTCGAGCATCCCACCCCCGACCTGGCGCTCGACCAGGCGGCACGGGTGGACAGCGACCTCAAGGCGAACCACTGGAGGGGTCCGCTGCACGGCATCCCCTACGCCGCGAAAGACCTGTTCGACACCCGCTCCGTGCCCACGGCGTGGGGCACGAAGTTCCTGCGCGACCGCGTGCCGGACCAGAACGCCACCGTCATCGACCGGCTCGAGGCGGCGGGCGCGGTGCTGCTCGGCAAGACCGCGATGGTGGAGTTCGCGGGCTGCCTCGGCTACCGCTTCGCGAACGCGTCCGCGACCGGCCCCGGCCGCAATCCCTGGGATCCGTCGCGCTGGACCGGCGGCTCGTCGTCGGGCTCGGGCGCCGCGGTCGCCGGCGGACTCGCCGCGTTCGCGCTCGGCACGGAGACCTGGGGCTCGATCCTCTGCCCGTCGGCGTTCTGCGGGCTCACCGGCATCCGCCCCACGTACGGCCTCGTCTCGCGCGCCGGCGGCATGGTGGGCGCCTACACGTTCGACAAGGTGGGGCCGCTCGCGCACTCGGTCTCGGACTGCCGCACGGTGCTGGCGGCGATCGCGGGTGCGGATCCGCGCGACCCCTCGTGCGCCACCGAGAAGACGAAGCTCGACCGCGGCGCCGGGAAGCAGTGGCGGAACCTGCACGCGGCGCTGGTGCCGCTCGATTGGAAGAAGGTGGGCGAGCCCGAGGTGAAGTCCGCGTTCGATGCCGCGGTCGCGGAGCTCTCCGCCGCCGGCGTGCGCATCGACGACACGCCGCTCCCCGACGTGCCCGCGACCGAGGTCTCGGGGCTGCTGATCGGCATGGAGGCGCTGGCGGCGTTCGATCCGTTCCTCGCCGACGGCCGCGTGAAGCAGCTCGTCGACGACATGGCGCCACGGCAGCTGGAGCTGGGACAGATCGTCACCGGCCCCGACGTGACCAAGGCTCTGCGCATCCGCGAGGCGATCCAGCGCGAGATGCGCGAGTTCTTCATGCGCTTCGACGTCATCGTCACGCCGAACTTCATGAGCGTGGCGCCGCCGGTCGAGCAGGACCTGAACGAGTCGCTTCCCTATGGCGATCCCGTGGGCGCGCTTGCCGCAGCGTGCGGCCTGCCGGGGCTCGCCCTGCCCGCGGGCCGGGGCAAGGCGGGCATGCCGGTGAGCTTCCAGGTCGTCGCCGCGCCGTTCGACGACGCCACGCTCCTCGACCTCGGCGACATGTACCAGGCGCGCACGCAGTTCCACCGCGCGCACCCCGCGCTCGCGTAGCGGGTGCGCCGGGGGCTCCCCGGCGCACCCGCCGCCGCAACCTCAGCGTGGTACCGGCTGTCTCGTGAGGCCCCAGGCCTTCTGCAGCACGAAGTCCGTGATCGCGACCTGGTAGTCGCGCCGCCAGTACCAGAGCTGGAAGCCGCTGAAGATCTGCTTCTGCCCGCTCGGGCTGCGGTAGAGCGTCATCACCGGCCGCGGCGCCCCCATCTGGCCGCCCACGGATTCGTAGATGGTGTCGACCAGCGACGCCTGGTGGACCACGTGCGGGTCCGGGTCGATGTCGATCGTGACCTCGTTCGGCTTCGTGATCCCCTCGCCCACCATCGCCTGCTGGTAGAACGCGGCATGATTCAGCCGGTCCCGGGTCGGCGCATAGACGGCGATCGGGTCGGTGTCCTCGGTCTTCTCGAACAGGTAGTCGGGCAGCAGCGAGTAGTCGAGCGAGTCCGCGGAGCGGCTGATCGAGTGGTTCGGCTTCTGCGCCTGCGCGTACGACTTCGAGCTGATCTCCGACCGCCAGCCGAACACGTCGTACATGAACCGGCCCGGCCCCAGCTCGCCGTCGGCCGACGAGTAGACGTCGAGGGCCGTGCCCGGCTTCTCGTAGTTCCGCTGCAGTGCGCTCGCCACGCCGCCGCCGAACATCCAGATCTCTCCGCCCTGCGAGACCCAGGTGCCGATGGGGTTCGAGCGCCCCGGCAAGGTGAGCCAACGCAGCTCCGACATCGGATCCGCCGTCAGGTACGGCTCGTTGATGTTGCGCGAGCTCTTGAAGTCCACGTACCAGACGACGTGCCGGTAGTGCGAGAGCTGCTGGAGCGAGAGCGTGCCCTGCGGCAGGAAGCGCGTGCCGAGCGTGTCGAAGCTGTAGCCGTTGAAGATCCCGGGTGGCGTCACCGTCCCCGCGGGATAGCAGCGCCACGGCGTGCCGCCGCGGGCGAAGAAGAACGTGTCCAGCTCCGCGGCCGTGGGCCACACGGGCGTGCGCGGCTGGTCGACGCAGCCGCCGGCCTTCGGGTGGTCGCCGTCCAGCCGCGTGTCGTCCACGATCAGCAGCTCCTTGTCGAACAGCGCGCGCACGACCGTGAACTGCACCACCACCAGGCTCACCTGGCTGTTGTTGTCCTCGGCCTCGACGTAGAGGAAATGGGTCTCGGAGACGCCCGAGGGATTGAACGGCGGCAGGTCGATGCCGAGCGTCTGCGCCGAGTAGCGGCTCCAGCGATTGAAGTCGGAGTCCTCGCTGTCGCGCGGACGATCGTCGCCCACGTTCCCGTCCAGCATCCAGCGGTAGCCGGTCACGAACGTGCCGCCCGTCGAGTTCGCGAACCAGCCGAAGTGGGCCGGTCGGCCGGCCGGGGACTCGGTGTGCACGAACGTCGCCGGGTCGAGCGAGAAGCCGCCGTTCGAAGCGGTGTAGAAGAAGCTCTCGTTGAACACCGTCATCTTGGGGCCGAGCAGGCCGGCATAGCTGACGTTGAAGAACAGCAGGTTGGTGTCGTAGTTCATCACCGGCGAGTAGGCGCCGACCTCGTCGAACGCCACGATCGCCAGCACGTAGTTCCGTACGGCGGGCGGCTGTCCCGGAACCAGGTTGCGGATGTCGAGGCCGAGCGTGTCTCCACCCACCGAATCCCACTCCGAGAAGTTGGGCGCGTAGCGGCGGCGCAGTGAATCGGGGTTCACGAGCAGCGTGAGGAAGTCGAACTCGCGGCTGCCGTCGCTGAATACCTTGAACTTGTACTTGACCGGCTTCGTCGTGCCGCGGCCGTCCGGATCGTTGCCCTTCCACGACACGTGGAACGAGGGGCCGAACGTGGGCGGCAGCAGGTGGTTCGGGACCGGGTTCGTGATCTGGATCGTGGGCGCGATCGTGAACGACGTGAACGAGCACGCGACCGGCACCGAGATGCCGCCCCGGTCGTCCACGGCCTCGAGCACGATGGTGTGGTAGCCCTCGGCGGTCTGGTCCGTGGTGGTGTCGACCTTGTCCGAGTGGAACAGGAACGACTTCCGGTTCTCGGTGGTCTTCGTCCACACCGTGTCGGCGTTCAGCTGCAAGGGCGGATCGATCGCGTAGCGGAAGTGGTCGATGTGGCCGTCGACGTCGTAGCCCGCCCAGCGCAGCTCGTAGGCGTAGAAGAACGGCTGCAAGGTGGTGGCGGGCGCCTGGGTGAGCTCGAGCGTGGGCCGCTGGTTCTCACCCAGCGACAGCGGCGACTCCTTGGAGCAGGCCGCGAACCAGATCGCCGCGAACGTCAGGAATGCTGCCGCGACGGCCCGCCCGCGGTGGACCCACCGGGGGACGGCGTGCGGCCTGCGAATCGGGGACATCGAGCCTCCGGGGACCGGATCTCGGACGGACCCAGAAGTCTACGCCAGCGGCCCCCGGAAGGCACAGCGACGTTCTGCGCGAGTCGGGACGGCTTTCGCCCGAGCCGGCGCCGTCCCGGGTCGTGGATCCGATGACCTACTCGAGCAGGACGGCGCGCCGGGTGACCCGCTCACGGCCCGCGCGGAGTTCCACGAAATAGATTCCCGCGGGGGCCGCAGTGCCGTCGCGCAGGTGGCCGTCCCAGCCGACCGTGTGCCCGCCGGCGACCCGCTCGCCGATGGATATCTCTCTCACCACGCGGCCCGCCAGGTCGTGAACGCGAACGGCCACGTCGGCGGCGGCCGGGAGCGAGAACTGGATGCGCAGCGCTCCCACCGCCGGGTTGGGCCAAACGCGGAGAGACGCGCGCGCCCCGGCTGTGGCGCTTCCCGGAACCCCGAGCCATTCTTGTCCACCGGTATTGAGCAGCACGGAGAGCGTGTTCCCCGGCAGGTTCGCGGCCGCGAGATCGAGCCGCCCATCGCCGTTCACGTCCGTGATCGTGACCGCGCGGGGCTTGAGCCCGGCGCCGTAGTCGCTCCGGGGCGCGAATGTGCCGTTCCCGATGCCGGGGAAATGCGACACGCTGTTGTCGCTCTCGTTCGCCACGGCGAGGTCGGGCTTCCCGTCTCCGTCGAGATCGCCGATCGCAACGGAGACCGGGGACACGGCCGTCGAGTACTGAACGCGCGGCGCGAAACCGCCCGCACCGTCCCCGATCAGCACCGACAGCACAGAGGAGGGTGCCACCACGGCGACGTCCGCCTTGCCATCCGCGTTCAGGTCACCCACCGCGAGCGTCTGGGGGGAGGAGCCCACACCGACGGACACGGTGGTGTGGAGCGTGAACGTGCCATCCCCACTCCCGAGCAGGGTCATGACCGAGCCGGGCGTCGGGACCCACAGGCCCACGACAAGGTCGAGCCTGCCGTCGGCGTCGAGATCGGAGAGAGCGATCGCCGACGGAATCGAGGCCATGGGGATGTCGGACGAGGGCCCAAACGTGCCATCGCCGTTCCCCAGTGCGATCCCGACCGTGGACGGACCGGTCCGGGCCACGGCCAGGTCGGGATGACCATCCCCGTTCACGTCTCCGAGCGCGACCGCGACGGGACTGCTCGGCAGCGCGTAGCTCGGGGCCTGAGTGAACGTGCCGTCGCCGTTCCCGAGCCGGACGAGGACGGATCGGGAGACCACTGCGGCCACCAGGTCCTGGTCGCCGTCTCCGTCGAGGTCGGACGTCGCGACGGCATAGGGATAGAAGTTGCCGGCCACCGAGTCCGCGAACACCAGCGTGCCGTCGGCGTGCCCGAGGAACACCGAGAGGCCGTGATCCGCGGCGACAACGTCCGCCCTGCCGTCGCCGTTCAGGTCGGCGGCTGCCAGTCCCCGGGGACCGAAGCCGGTGGGCGCGCGATTCCGGGCGCCGAACGAGCCGTCGCCGTTCCCGAGCAAGACGCCGATCTTGCCCGGGAAGTAGGCGTTCACGACCACGTCGGCCCGGCCGTCACCGTTCACGTCCCCGACGTCGAAGTCATGCGAGTCGTATGGCGTCACGTAGTCGGCGCGGGCGCCGAACGTGCCATCGCCATTCCCCAGCAGCACGCCCAGCATGTACCGGCTCGACTCCACCACCAGCATGTCCAGCTTCCCGTCGGCATTCACGTCCCGGAGCAGCACTCGAGTCGGGTAGCTGCCGCTGCCGAGCGCGTACGCCGCCGGAGGACCGAGTACCCCACCTCCAAGCCCCCGAAGCACCGAAGCGGTGTGGGCATCGTAGTCCGCAGTCACCACATCGGGATGTCCGTCGCCGTCGAGGTCCCCGAGATCGGCGCCGACGGGGATGGACCCGGTGGCGTAGTCCTTCTTGGGACTGAACGCGCCATGGCCGTCGCCGAGCAGCACCGACACCGAACCGGCGCTGCTGTTCGTCACTCCAACGTCGAGATTCGAGTCGCCGTCGAAGTCCCCGACGATGGCCGTGTACGGGTACGATCCCACCGGGTAGTCGGTCCTCGGGGCGAAGCCTCCGGCGCCGTTCCCCAGCAGCACCGAGATGTTGTCGGACGCGTGATTGACGACGATCACGTCCAGACGGCCATCGTTGTTCAAGTCGGCCGCCGTCACGAACTCGGCGCCGATCCCCGTCGAGAAGTCGGCTCTCGGCCCGAACGTGCCACCGGCGATCCCGAGCCGCACCGAAAACGTGTTCGACGAATAGTTGGCGACGATCATGTCCGGTACGGCGTCGCCGTTCAGGTCCGCGAGCGTGATGGACACCGGGAAGTCGGCGGCGGGGTACGCCGCGCGCCCCCCGAACGTGCCATCGCCGTTGCCGAACACCACCGAGACCGTCAGGTCGGCCTGGTCCGTCGTCACGGCGTCCAACTTCCCGTCGCCGTTCAGATCGCGGAGGACGACGGAGTTCGGCTGCCCACCGACCGAGAACTCCTGGAAGGAGGCGGCAAAGAGGGCGGTCGCATTGGCGTGTTCCGGCAGGGCGAGCGAGATCGCCCCCGCGACGAGGATCGCGATGTGGGGTCGCGTCAGGAAGCGCGCCCGCAGCAAGGGCATCATTGAAGCCTACCCGGGTAGCCCGCGCGAGTGGAGCGCGAAGTTCGCGCGAAGTCGCTATCGGCGCGGCTGCCGGGATCTCGCGCACGAGGAGAATACGGCCGTGATCTCGGCCGTTCCAGCCAGAATCGGAACCCGGAGCGCGCTAACGCACCACCTCGTCGAGCCTCATCTTCACCTGCTTCTCGCGCCCGTCGCGGAGGACGCGGAGAGGCACCTTGCGCCCGGGTTCGCCGTCGTCGAACAGGGCGGTGATCTCGGGCAGGTCCCAGGTGGCGATGTCGCGGTCGTCCACGGACAGCACCTGGTCGCCGGGGCGCAGGCCGGCGCGCTCGGCCGGGGAGTTCTTGAGCACGCTCTCGACCGCGACCCTCCCCGCGCGCTTCGTGAGCAGCAGGCCGGCGCGCGTCAGGTGGTCGCGGTCGGCGTAGTGCTTGCCGGGCTCCAGGTAGACCTGCCGGCGGTCGTAGTCGAACGTGACCCGGAAGCGCTCGAGGATGCGGTTGCCGATGTTGCCCGCGAACTCCTCGCTCGCGAACGCGCCCTCGGTGGCGTGCGACACCGTGACCACCGGGTCGTCCCACTCGTAGGGCCCGAGGCTCATGCTCCGGAGCCGGCCGACGTCGCTCGAGAAGCTGCCGCCGAAGCCGACGCCGTCGAAGCGCGTGGTCCTGCCCATCTTGTTCAGGATCCCGGTCTTCTTCGCGAACGGCGCGTGCACGTCCACGGTGCTGCTGCTGCCCACGTCGAGCCGGAACAGCCCCTCGTCCGTGCCGTCGAACTTGCCCATGAGCGCGGGCACGGTGCCGTTCATGATCATCGCCAGCGGCTTCTCGGTGCCGGTGTAGGTCCACGTCGCGGGGTCGTGCAGCACCAGCACGCTGTCGTCGTAGTCCACGGTGACCACGAAGCGGCTGATGACGTCGTAGCCGATCACGCCCGCCATGCTGCGCCAGAACATCGGCTCGAACGACGGGCTGACGTCGAGCACGGCGATGCGCACGTCCTTGAGCTCGACGCCGTCCCCGGAGGCGGAGGCGATCCGCAGCGAGCCGAGCGTGGCGAAGCTGGCGCCGCCTGCCGCGCCCGCGCCCGCCGCCTGCATCCGGCCCTGGGTCTTCAACCCGTGCGTCGCCGCCCAGCCGCTGTCGATCACGGTGACGCTGGCGCCGGTGTCGAAGAGGAAGTTCTCCGGCGCACCGCCGTTGACGCTGGCCTTGAGCCAGACGTGGCGCGCGCGGTAGTCGAACGGCAGCTTCGCGGTGCCCGGCGTGGCGAGCCAGGTCACGGGAGCGGGCCCGCCCGGCGGCGGCGCCTGCGGGGGCGAGAACGGCAGGCCCTCGACGGCAACGTTCGCGAGCAGGGTGTCGGCGACCGCCTTCACCTGGTTCGCGGGCATGCTCAGCACCCCGGACTCGTTCACGAACGAGCGCTTGCGGCCCGCGGACGTGCGCCAGTCCGAGAGCCGCGTGAACACTTCGCGCTGGTCGTCCTTCGAGCGCATCACCGCGAGCAGGCCGGTCTGGTCATCGAACCAGAGCCGGCGCGCGGACACGGGCCGGCCGCCGCCGGCGAGATCCGGCGGTGCCACCTCGAGCACCGTGTAGGTGCCGAGCGAGTCGCGCTCCTTCCCGGCGAGGCTCACGCTGCCGCCGCCCTCGCCCGCCTCGGCCCAGCGCTCGCCCTCGAACCACGCGCTCGCGAGCGCCTGGTCGAGATCGTGGTCGGCGAGCGCCCGCACCACACCCGTCGTGGGATCGGTGCGCCACGCGGTGGCGCCGTTCACGCCCTCCGAGAGCTTGAACGGCCCGAGCTCGGTGCGCGCGTAACGCCGCGACGGGCGCGCGAACCACGATGCGAACGTGCCCTCGAAGCCGAACGCGTAGAGCCTGGCGTGCGTGTAGCTCGTGCTCTCCGCCGCGAACGACGCCGCGCCCCCCGTGACCTCGAGGTAGCGGTGCACCACCTTGGCCGCGTCCGGCGTGATCGTGGCGCGTGCGGGCCCCGCCACGAGCGGGACCGCGCAGGCGAATGCCAGGCCTAAGGCGAGACGGCGCATCAATGGTCCTCCGAGAGCGGAAACGGGCGCGTGATCCGTGACCATAAGGCAGTACCGCCACCGGTCGAAAACGACTGCGCCGGCCCCGGGAGGCTCCGGGACCGGCGCGACGGGGTGGGTCGGGAGGTGCGGCGTCAGCGGGCCGCGAAGTTGAACCCGGCCGCGACCTTGACGTCCGGCGAGTTCGAGAAGCCCAGCTTGAGCTCGGTGAAGAACCGGCTGCCGCCCTTGGCGAGCACGTCACCGCCGACGATCAAGTGGCCCCCGGTCGCCGTGTTGCTGTTGTCCTCGCTGGGCCCATTGTTGTCGCTGGAGACGAAGTGGACGCCGATGCCGCCGCCCACATAGGGCCGCCACGACGTCTTGGTCGCGAAGCGGTAGTGGAAGTCGCCGTTCATCGACACGATGGTGCTGTTGTCGCCGAAGCTCAGGTCCATGCCGGGCACGAAATCGAGCTGTTCGGCCACACCACCCCACTTGAGGTGGCCACCGACGAAGAACTGGTCAGGGCCCGACGTGAACCCGAATTCCGGGCCGTAGGCCGTGAACGGACCCGCGAACGATAGCGCGGGAAGCACCGCGAGCAGCGCGAGTGCGAGGAGCGAACGTCGCAGCATGACGAGTCCTTTCGAGTGTCACGCGGGGAGATCCATCCGGGGATCGGCGGCACGTGTAGCACGCCCGGAGGACCCGCGCAACGCGAGGTGAATGGTGACGCCCATGCAACCGTCATTCGCGGCGTCCCGGACCCGGTAAGCGCCCGGAGTGCCCGCAGCGAGGTCTTCGGCACCACCCCGATCGACTTGAGGCCCCGGCCCTGCGGCGCGGCCCCAGGCAACGAGAAGCCGCGCTTCTCGACATCGTGCCGGCTTCCAATCCGCACGGTTGTCAGGGGAATGTTCGCGCGACGTTCGCGGTTCGTCCGGTAGATACCGGAGGAGGAGCGGTCGCGGAGGGGGCGAGGGCGGCGGCCTGCGGTCGCACGCGCGCTCGCGCGACTCGGCGCACCCTCGCCCCAAAATCCTCGTGACGCGATTGTCGCGGGCGTCACCATCACGCCGGCCCGGTTCGGCGGGCTTTGTTCGAGCGACGCCTATCAATATACATCCGAAATCCATCCCCGTCCGCCCGCGTCGAGACCGCGAATATGAATGTCGTCTCGCATCACCCGCCCTGCGGAGGCGGATCGGGAACGCGTTGGTGAGGCCCACGTTGCGAGGGTGCGGCCGGGCGGCGCCGGTTGTCCGGCGCGGCGGGCGTGCGGCATGCTGCCGCCCATGGCCCGCATGCACGGCGATCGGGTGCGCGAGGCACTCGCCGCCACGCCGATGTTCGATGCCCTGCCGCCGCCGCTCCGCGAGCGCGTCGCGGCCATGGCGACGTTGCGCGATCTCGGGAAGGGCGAGCTGCTGTGGAACACGGGTGATCGGGCGGAGAACCTGACCGTGGTCGTGAGCGGCCGCGTGAAGGTGGTGCGCCACGCCGAGGCCGCGGACGTGATCCTCGAGATGTTCGGTCCCGCCGATGCGGTGGGAGCCGTCGCCGTGTACAACGAGATCCCCTACCCCGCGACCGCGATCGCAATGGAGCCCACGACGCTGCTCTTGCTCCCGCGCCGCGACTGGTTCGATCTCCTCGAGCGCGATCCGAAGTTCTCGCGCGCGGTGCTGCTGGCGATGACGCGACTCAACATGGCGCTCACGCGCAAGCTCACCGCCATGCATGGCACGCGCGTGCCGGCGCGGATCGCGAGCCTGTTCCTCTCGCTCGCCGAGCGCATGGGACGCGACACGCCCGAAGGCGTCGAGATCCCGCTCGCGCTCTCGCGCCAGGAGATCGCAGGCTTCGTCGGCACCACGGTCGAGTCCGCGATCCGGGTCATGAGCAAGTGGAATCGCGAGGGCCTGCTCGTGACCGGCCACGACCGCTTCGTCATCCCCGACCGCGAGCGGCTGAAGGCGGAGGCGAACGTCGGCGACGAGGAATAGGGCGCGCGGCCCGCGCCCCATTCCTCGCTCCTCACTTCACTCCAGCGACACGAGACGGGTGGTGAACGTGCGCGCCGGCGTGGTGAGGCGCACGAAGTAGACGCCCGACCGCACGCCGTGGCCGCGATCGTCGCGCCCGTCCCATTCGCGGGTCACCTCGCCCGCGGGGAGCACGCCGCTCGCGAGCGAGCGCACGCGGCGGCCGGCGAGGTCGAAGATCTCGAGCCGCACCTCGCCCGCGCGCGCGAGGCCGAAGCGGAACGCGGCGTGGCCGCGGAACGGGTTCGGGCTCGGGGTGCCGAGGAAGTCCACCGCGACCGCGTCGCCGACCGAGACCGTGCCGGTGCCGCTCGTGATCACGTCGATCGCGGCCGCGCTGCCCCAGTTGCCGGCCGCGTCGCGCGCGCGCACCCAGAGCCGCGTGTTGCCGTTCAGCACGTTCGCGGTCGCGAGTGGCGCCGAGGCCTGGACGGTCAGCGTGCCGAACGTGCCCGACATCGGCAAGCCGCCGCCCGCGGCGGCGGGCGCCTGCCCGACCGAGTACTCGGCGGCGGACACGTTGCCGCCGCCGCACTCGGCGTCGCTGAACGTCGCGAACAGCGTCGTCGGGTGGTCGCGGCGGATCGGCGACGGGCTCACGCTCACGCTGCCCGCCACCACGACGGGGCCGCGCGTGTCCCCGCCCGGACGCGCGAGCACGAACGTGCCGCTCATCACCGACTCCGAGTGGAGCGCCGGCGCACCGTCGTCGCTGGCGCGCACGCGGAGCCGGACGCTCGCCGAGTTCGGCGTGGCCGGCCCGCCGAGCACGCCGGAGAGGTCCCACACGCAGCCCGAGTCGGCGCAGGCCGCGCTCGTGATCGGGGCCCACGTCTCGCCGCCGTCCAACGAGTAGTCCACGTCGCGGCTCGCGATCGCGCGGCCCGCATCGGCGCGGAGCGAGTAGTGGATGCTGAGCGCGTCCGTGCTGACCACGGTGCCCGGCGCGGGCTGCGTGATGTGCACCTCGGGCGGGCGGTGCCCCATGAGCCACGAGGCCGCGTCCTGCAGCACGCCCGTGCGTGCGGGAAGGTGCGCGGTCGAAGGGCCGGCGAGCGCTCGCCATTCATAGAACAGGCCGACGAGCCGCGAGGTCTTCCCGCCCCAGACGCCCACGCCCGGCGTGCCGTGCGGTGCGCTGCTCTCCCAGTGCATGCCGATGTTGCTGAAGTCGAGGAAGTTCTCCGTCCAGTCGCCGTACCAGGTGCCGTCCGTGCCGGGCGCGGGACCCATGTTGTCGCCCGAGTCGGGGTAGAGCCAGAGCGCGTAGGGGATGCCCGCCGTGTAGGCGGCCGTCACCGGGCTGCCGGTGACGCCCGAGAGCGTGTCGGCGTTGTAGTTGTCGGCGAAGTAGCGGGACTTCAAACCGTGCTCGAGCCACGCCTCGCGCTCGGGGCTGTACGTGGGGCTGCCGGCGTCCGAGAGGCCGAAGCCGATGTCGTGGCCGGTGACGAGCAGCCGGCCGCCACCGTTCAGGAGCGAGTCGACTGCCGCGCGCTGTTTGTCGCTGAACGGCGGGTAGCGGTTGGGATCCACCTGCCAGAGCACGGCATCGTAGTGCCGCAGCCCGGCCGACGAGTTCCCGACGAGCGGCGGATCATCGGCCGCGCGGGTGATCACGTCGGCGCTCCAGCCGAGCGCGGAGAGCGCGTTCGTCCAGGTGGCGAGCACGCTCTGGTCCGGGTCGTCCATGACCAGCGCGATCGAGCCGGCCGCCGCGGTCGTGAACGAGCGGTGCACGCCGCCCAGGCTGTCGCGGGCCAGGTCCCCGTGTGGCGTGCTGGACTCGACGTCGTAGCGATGGAGCGTCCCCGGCGCGAGCCCGTCGAGGATGACGCTGTGCCGGGTGGTGAGCCCGGAGGACGCTGCCGCCTTGCGGAGCTCCGGGGTCCCGTAGCGGACGAGCGAGCTCGCGGCCAGGTCCGTGGTCCAGGTCACCTGCGCGCGCGTTCCGCCGAGCGCCACCGCGTGCACGTCGGTGATCTTCGGCGACGGGACGTCGATGCGCGCGGTGGCGATCACCTGCGCGGCCGGGGAGCCGTCGGCGTACGTGGCGGTGACGAGGTCGCCGGTGCTGATCGCGAGCGTGCCGTCGCCCGGGTTCGCCTGGATGGGCGCCATGACGATCGCGCCGCGGAAGACACCGTTGCCGCCGGTGAGCGTCACCGTCTCGCCCGCGGGCTCGGTGCTGGAGGTGACGCGCGCGGTGATCGGGCCCGGGGCGTTGGTGTCGATCACCTCCAGCTCCAGCCGGTCGCCGAGCCCGTACTCGAAGCGGTCGAGCGCGATCGCGCCCGAGGGACCGCCGACCCCGCCGGTGATGCAGAGCGCGAACGGCTGCGGGCCTTCGACGACGCGATGCCCCTCGACGCGCACCGTGTAGAGGCCGGCGGTGGGCGCCGGCAGCCGCACCAGCTCCTCGACGTTCAGCGAGTCGCGCGTGCCGCCGTCCACCGAGGCGTAGTTGAGCATGTAGTTGCCGCGATACGTGGCGCCGTCGTGGAGGACCAGCAGGTCCAGGTCGTTGACGAGCTGCACCGCCGACGCCGGATTGCCCGGCGCGTCCGTCCAGCACAGCGCCACCTTGAGCGGACGCGAGGGATCGGTGACCTGCACCTGGTATTCGACGTAGCGGCCGTCGCCCAATCCGTCGTGCGGGTCCACGAGCACCGTGCGACTCGTGTCGCCTGGGAAGTAGAGCACGTCGTCGAGCGTGAGCCGGCCGTAGCCGATGGTGTTGTCGGGCACGCGGAAGCCGGCCACGTCGTTCCGCGAGCCGGCGACGGCCATCGCCCGGAGCAGGGCAGCGGACGGCGTGAAGCCGTTCGCCTTGACCGGTGCGCCGGTGGGATACCAGCCGTCGACGAGGTACTGGCGCGCGAGCGCCATCGCGCCCGCGACCGCCGGCGTGGCCATCGAGGTACCGGAGTAGGCGGCGTAGGTGTAGCGCGTGGAGCCGATCGAGGAGGTGACGATGTCGCCCGGTCCCATCACCGTGGGCTTACGGCGGCCGTCCTTGGTCGGGCCGCGGCTCGAGAACGACGCCAGCTTGTTCTGGAGCGTGCCGTTCCCGGTGGCACCCACCGTGAGACAGTTCTTCGCCGTGCCGGGCGAGTTCACCGCCCCGAACACGCCGATGTTCCCCGCCGCGAACGCGACCAGGTAGTCGGGGTGGTCCCACACGAACTGATCGACCTGCATGGACGCGAGCGTGTAGGCGCTCTGCGCGTTCGAGCCCCAGGAGTTGGACGAGATGCGCGCCGCGCCCGCGGCGTTGCCCACGTACGACGGCTGGAAGATGTCGTTCAGGTCATCCGGCATGTGGAGCGCGGGGTCGTGGGTGCCGCCGGCGTCCATGAAATAGAGCTTCGCGTCCTTGGCCATGCCGGACCACGGCGCGCCCGAGGAGGGATCGGGATTCCCGGCGAGCGTGCCGGACGTGTGCGTGCCGTGGTAATCGTGGCCCACGTCGTCACCGAACGTGATGTCCGGCGAGTCGAACGCCGGCTTGTAGGCGATGATCTTCCGGTGCTTGGGATAGTCGCCCCAGGTGTCGAGCGCCACGGTCGAGTCGAAGAACATCTCGTGGTTCGTGCGCAGGCCGCTGTCGCAGATCATCAGCACCTGGCCCTGGCCGCGGAGGCCGTGGCCGGTGACGGGACGCGAGTTCTCGACGCCGGACTGCACCACCCACTGCGCCTTGTCGTTGTCGTCCGTGTAGACCGGCGTGGGCTCGATCCACGCCAGCCCGGCGAGCGCGGCGGCGTCCGCGAGCCGCGAGCGGTCGAGCGTGAACCGCGCGAGGTGGTTCCTGGAGCTGCGCTTCGATTCGACCCGCGTCGCGCCGAGCGCGCGCAGCGCCGCGAGCGTCGCGTCGTCGTCGCCGTCCTCGAACAGCAGCGCGGTAAGATCCACCGCACCGGTGGCCGAGGGATCGAGCGCGGCGCTCAGCTTGTAGGCCGGCTCGTAGGGCGAGAGCCACGGCGCGCCGCCCTGCGCGCGCAGCTTCGCCACGCCGCCCGCGTCCACGCGCACGAGGTAGCACTGGCCCGACATCGGCCACGCGATCGCGCCCGATACGCGCGCGATGCGGGCGCGCGCCGAGTCGGGCGAGTCGTCGCCGAACTGGACGATCCACGCGCCGCGCGTCGTGTCCTCGCCGGTCGAGACCGCGGCCCGCCGGCGCTTGAGCGCCGCCGGGATCGCGGGCTCGGGCCCGCCCGGCGAGAGCGCGTAGCCGGCCGCGAGCTCGATCGTGCGCCGCCCCGGTCCCGCCGCAACGGGCGCGCCCGTGCGCGCCGGAAGCTCGCCGCTGGTGCTCGGCGCGAGCGCGCCGCTCACGCCCTCGCGGTTCGCGAACCGGGGCACGAGCGTGAGCGCGCGCGCCTCGCTGGCGCGAAGCACGCCGGTGGCCGAGTCCGTCCACACGACCGCCCACCAGAGCGGCGTGTCGGCGGGGTCGGCGAGGCCCAGCGCCGCGAGCGCGATGGGCTCGCCTCGGTAAGGGAGCACGGTCCAGCCCGGCCCGGCCGGGAGCGACGACCAGCCCGAGGGCTCGAACGGCGAGCGGGCGATCACCACGCGCAGGTCGCGGGCCGCGGCACCAGGGGCCACCTCGAGGCGGGCGGTGCCCTCGGGCACGCGCTCGCCGTCCAGCGGGTGGACGGGCTTCGGGCTGACCAATGCTCCAGCGACACCGCTGCGCGCGGGGACGCGCGCGCGGGACTGGGCGGCCGGTACGGCCAGGAGCAGCGCGAGGAGGATCGTGTGCGGGACGCGGGGCGCGCGCGCGGCGCGCGAACGAGGGAGATCGGACACGGAGGGCGCTCGCTTTCGGCGCGGGTACGGGCTCTTGGCGGCCGTCGGCCGCGGGTTGGGCCGACGCGGGGCACGTGGCCGCCGCATCGTGAGGGCGCAGGCTAGGGATTGGCGTGTCTCAAGTCAATGCGATTATCTGAGAGATTTGATTATCACGCAACTCGCTGCTACACATCGGTATATCTGCCAGCGTTATTCTCTGTAGGATTTCTCTCAGATTCCTCTTGCGTCGCTTCTGGAGTCGTCATAACGTGCCCGGCGGTCGGCGCACTTCCCTTGGCCGACGGCCACGAACCCCCAGCCCTGCGAGGTACCCCATGCACGTTCGTCACGCGAGAGCCATCACCGCCGCCGCAGTCCTGGCGCTGTCGTTCGCGACCGCCGCCAGCGCCGCGGTCCTGTGGGACCAGTCGAACTTGAACGCCACGTTGGATGGAACCATCGACCTCTCTTCCACGAGCTGCAGCCAGATCTCGGGCAACACCAAGGTCCACATCGCGAGCGACGTTCACTTCGACAACCCGGTCGTCATCTCCGCCGTGCGGATCTACGAGACGCCCGGCAACGTCCAGGCCGCAACGCAGGCATACCTGTGGATCGCTCCCAAGACGGGCCCGCTGCCCACGGCGAGCAACACGGACGTCGAGGCCGCTGCGATCCTGGTGCCCATCGTCGTCAGCCCGGTGGTGGGTGGCGTCGTCACGGTCAGCGCCCAGGGCCTGACCCGCAGCCTGCCCGCAGGCGATTACTGGGTGTCGCTCACTCCCAGGCACTCGCTCGGCCTGTTCCCGTACACATGGCACATCTATTCCGCGGGCCCCGTGGTCGGCAACTCGTCGGCAGCGATCGTCGCCTGCACGGCGAACTCGAACTGGGTCTACCCGCTGGACCCCAATCGCCCCGACTACTCGATCAAGATCGAGGGCGACGTCCCGGTGCCGACGCTGCACTCGTCGTGGAGCCGGGTGAAGTCGATCTACCGCTAGCCCCATGCGCGCGACTCGCCGGACCGCGGGGGTATCCCCACCTCGCGGCCGGCGGGCTCGCGGCATCTCATCCCAAACCGGCAGCGGGGCACCCAGGGACAAAACGGGTCCGGCTGCGACAGGGAGACGGAACATGAAGAAGTCTGTCGCACTCCTTGCCACGGCCGCGGTCCTGCTGGGCTCGCCCGCTCACGCCGCCGCCACGTTCGAGTACCTGTTCGACAACGGCTACCCGCTCTCCGTCTCCAGCGACGGTTCCGTGGTCGTGGGCAACGGGGCCACCGGCCAGTACATCCCGTTCCGGTGGACGCAGGCCACCGGCTTCGTCTCGCTGGGCCGCCCGCAGAACGGGGGCGCCGGCGGAGCGCCCGGCGTCTCCGCCGACGGCACACGGGTCGCCTCGAGCATCGGCAGCCTCGATGGCACGTACACGACCCAGGGCCTGTGGACGCTCGGCTCCGGCTGGCAGGAGCTGATGCCGCCCATACCGGCGGATGGCGGCAACGTGGATGGCTCCTACGGGAACGTCTGGGCTCTCTCCGGGAACGGCGAGGTCGTGGTCGGACTCTACTGGCGCGCCGGCAAGGGCAACCGCGCGCACGCTTCGAAGTGGACGCCGGCCACCGGCGTCGTGGATCTCGGCGGCACCACCACGGGCCAGTCGAGTCGCGCCAACTGCGTCAACCACGACGGCTCCGTGATCGCGGGCTGGGTCGAGACGCCGCAGGGGCCGTGGCGCCCCGCCGCGTGGGTGGACGGTGCACTCGTGCTGCTGACGAACTACGACCCGACCACCATCGCCGGCACCGGTGAGTGCCGGGCGGTGAGCGCCAGCGGCGACGTCATCACCGGCTTTTCCAGCGACCCGGTGAGCCAGCAGCGCGCGGCCACGATGTGGAAGCGCACGAACGGCATCTGGGGCCCGCCCCAGATCCTGGGCTGGGTGGACGGCAGCGAGCCCTCGAACGGCATCAACATCGCTTCCGCGGTGAGCTACGACGGCAGCATCGTGGTCGGCTACTGCTCGTTCGATGGCACGCCGTTCGCCACCACGGGCCTCGTGTGGACCGCCGCCACTGGCGTCATCGACGTGAACGAGTACCTCGCGAACAACGGCGTGCTCGTGGATCCCAACTTCACGATCCAGAACATGACCGCCGTGACGCCCGACGGCCGGCAGCTCTTCGGCTACGGCCAGATGCTGACGCCGCCCTATGCGAGGCGCGCGTTCCGGATCACGCGCTCCATCACCGCCGGCGTGACGCCACCGGCGACGGTGGCGGGGATCGTGCTCGCGGCGCCGAGCCCCAATCCGTCCTCGTCGCTGACGCGGCTCGACTTCGAGCTGCCGGGTGCCGCGGCCGCCGAGCTGGCGGTGTTCGACGTCTCCGGGCGCCGCGTGGCGACGCTGGTCCAGGGCGAGCAGTCCCCCGGCCGCCACTCGGCGACGTGGGACGGCCGCGAGGCGGGCGGTGAGCCTGCCGCGGCGGGGGTCTATTTCGCGCGGCTCACGACGCCGCTGGGCTCCGTCTCGCGCCGGATCGTCCGGTCGAACTGAAAGGCCGACGCCCGTGAGCATCCCGATCCGCCGTGCCGCCGGGATGCTCCCGGGCGTTTCGGTCGCGGTCCGCGAGGTTGACGGTCGCTCCGGTTTCGCGAAGATGGCCGGATGTCCGATGAAACCCGCGGTGGCGAGCGGCCGGAAGCCGGCCGGGGAGCGCGCGTGATCCGCCCCGGGGTCACGGGCGAGCTCGGTCGCGGCGACCTCAGGCTGCGGATCGAGGCCAGCGGGCGCGAGCTGCGCCGCGCGATCACCAGCGTGCTCGAGGCCGTCGCCGGGCCGCGACCGCGGCCGACGCGGGTCGCGCGTGCGATCGGGCTCGACAAGAGCCTCGCGAGCCGGCTCGTGCGCTCGGTGCGCGCCACCTCCGACATGGACCTGATGCACTTCGTGCCCTCGCCCGGCGGGCTCCACATCTTCGCCGATCTTGCGAGAAAGCACGCCGACCCGGCCTCGATCGAGCACCTGCGCGCGGCGGCCGACCGCTTCACGGAGCTCCTGGACGCGGTGCCGGGCGGACGCGCGTCGATCGACGCCCAGATCGCGGAGTCGTCCCGGGTCGCGCTCGAGAAGCGCGAGCACATCGCCAAGCAGGCGTCGTTCAAGGCGATGTCGTTCCTGCTCGGGCATTTCTGCGACGTGCTCACCACGTCGCTGTTCCTCGTCCCCTCGGCGAACGGCCGGCGCGTGGACGGCATCGAGATCCACCGCCGGCTGGGACTGCGCCGCATGCGCCCGAGCACGCCGCTCGCGCTCCTCTCCTTCTGGGGCGACGCGAGCGACGCGATGAAGGAGAACGCGATCGCGTTCGAGCCCGTGGACGGCGAGGCCGGCCGCCCGGACCCCATGGCGTTCCTGCTCCCCGAGTTCAGCTCGCAGCCGTTGCCCGAGCTGGACGTGGTGCGCGACGGCGACATGACCACGCTCGTGCTCGGGGCGAACTCGGCCGGGCAGGCGCCCACGCAGCTCACGTCGGTGTTCCGCATCCGCAACGGCTGGCCATTGAAGCCGGAGGAGCGCATCCAGACGCTGCGGGGCTACGTGCTGCACACGCCCTGCCGCGAGGTGGTGCGCGACATCTACATCGCCGAGTCGCTCTACACGGACGCCTCGCCGCAGGTGTCGTTCGAGCTGCCCGGGCCGCGCGAGTCCAGGCGCCCGCCGCGCGCCGACGGCCAGCGGCACTTCGCCGAGGTGGACCTCACGAGCTCGATCCAGCAGCTGCCGCTCGGACCCGAGCCCTGGGACATGCCCGGGGTGGCGAACCAGTCGGCGATCGTCCGCCACGTGCTCGAGCGCACCGGGCACCGCACGACGCGGTTCCGGGGCTGGCGCTTCGCCATGACCTACCCGCTGACGCTGATCGAGATGATGTGGTGGCTCACGCACCCGAACGCGCCCGAGGCGAACGGACGCGCCTGAGGCGGCGCGGCTATCGCGCCGCGCCCAGCTCCATCTGCTGCAGGAAGCGCTCCGGCGGCAGGAAGCCGTCGACCCGGGCCTCGGCGACCTCGTTGCCGCCCTTCCCGAGGAACACCACGATCGGCACGCCGGTGACGTTGAACTGCTTCCGCAGCGTCGCCGCCTCGGGCGAGTCGTACTTGGTGAGGTCCACCTTGTAGCGGTCGAAGTTCTTCGCCTTGGCGACGACGCGTGGATCGGTGAACGTGTTGAGCTCGAGCTCGTGGCAGGGCAGGCACCAGTCGGCGGAGAAGTCCATCATCACCGGCCGGCCGGCGGCGACGCTGGCCTTGACCGCGGCCGCGTCGTAGGGCCGGAAGCTCAGCGTGCGCTGCGACGCCGTGTACATCCGGCTGCCGAGGAACACGCCGGCGAGCAACGCCGCGGCGCCCGCCATGACCGCGAACATGCGGAACGCCCCCTTCACGCCCGCGCTCTTGTCGACGAACCCGAGCCAGAGCCCGCCGAGCACCAGCCCCACGGGCAGCACCCAGGGGGCGGCGTTGGGGACGAACCCCACACACAGGTAGTAGATGCCGATCGAGGCGAGCAGCACGCCGAGCGCGTGCTTCACCCAGATCATCCAGTCGCCCGAGCGCGGCAGCGCCTGGAGCAGGTTCGAGAACGTGGCGAGGAACAGGTAGGGGAACCCGAGCCCCAGCGACAGCGTGAACATGGTGCGCACGCCGAAGCCCACGTCCGCGCGCTGCGCGATCAGCGCCAGCACCGCGACCACGAACGGCCCCACGCACGGCGCGGCGATGATGCCCACGCCCAGGCCGGAGAAGAACGCGCCCGCCAAGTTCGTGGCCTGCGCGCCGCCCAGCCGGTCCATGAGCCAGAGCGGCGGCTGCATCTCGTAGAGGCCGAACATGCCTAGCGAGAGCAGCAGCATGAGGCCGCCGAGAACGAGGTTCACCCACACGCTCTGGAGCGCCGAGCCGAAGAGCCCGCCGGTCAACGCCGCCACCACGCCGAGCGCGGTGTAGGTGAGGCAGATGCCGAGCACGTAGAGCACCGCGGTCGTGACCACCTTGGGCACGGGTTCCTTGCGCCGCGCGCCGAAGATGCTCACGGTGACGCCGAGCATGGGGAACACGCACGGCGTCAGGTTGAGGAGCAGCCCGCCCACGAACAGCGCCACGAACCAGCCGAGCCCGCCGCCCGCGAGTGCTGCCTCGAGCCTGTTCTTCACCGCATTGTTCCCCGCGCCGCTTGCGGCCGCCGTGCCGGTCGGAGCGCTCGCGAACGAGCTGAAGCCCTGGCCGCTCGCGGGCGCGCTCGCCTGGCTCGAGGTATCGCTCGGCGGCGTGCCCGACGTGCCGCTCCCGGCGGCGACCTCCACCTTCACCGCGAACGGTATCGAGACCGGCGCCAGGCAGACTTCGTTGTTGCACGACTGGTATTCGACCGCGCCCGCGAGCGTCGCCGACTTGGCGCCCGCCGCCCCCGAGATCGGCACCTTCACCTCGACCGTGCCGTCGTAGACGAGCAGCGGCTCGTCCTCGAAGCTGAACTTCTCCTGCTTGCCCGCCGGGTAGTGGACGGCGCCGGGCGTGAGGCCGCTGGCAGCGGTGAGCGTGACCTTCGTGGGGATGTTGTATGTGCTCGCGGGCGGGTTCGCGTTCACGTGCCAGCCGGCGAGGATCGTGAGCTTCACGCTCGCGGTCGCGCTGCCGCCGGCCGCGACCGACACCGGCGCCGCCTCCACCTTCACCAGCGTCTCCGCCGCGGGCAGGCTTCCGCCGCCCTGCGCATGCGCGACACCGATCCCCAGCAGCAACGCCACCACCACCGACCATCTCATGCGCATCTCGCGACCCTCACTCCTCGAGCAGCGCCGCCATCTCGGCGGGCTCGTGAACCGGAAGTCGGCACGCGTAGTCCCGGCACACGTACGCCGTGGCGCGGCCGTCGGGCATGGGCATCTTCGCCGCGAACGACACCAGCCGCGACAAAGCATCGCGCGTCTCGTCGCTCACCACCACCAGATCGTCGTCGGGGCGCAGGCGCGATTCGAACATGCGGATCAGCGCGCGCGTGTCGGCGCGCTCGCGCGGGCCCACGATCACCGTGTGGCGAGGCGGCGAGGCCGCACGCTCCATGGCGCTCACCATCCACGGCATCGCCTGTGGCGCACCCGCGAGCCGTCGGGCGTGCGCTGCGAACGAGCGCTCCGCCCACACGCGCCAATCGGCGCGCTCGAGCAGGGTCGCGAGCCGGAGCAGCACCGCGGTCGCCACCGAGTTCCCCGCCAGCTCGGCGCCGTCGTAGCCGTCCTTCATGCGGATGGCGATGCCCTTGGCATCGCTGGGGGACTCGAAGAAGCAGCCGTCGGCGTCGTCCCAGAAGCGCGCGAGCATGGTCTCGGTCACGGCGGCCGCGCGCTCGAGCCAGCGCGGCTCGTGGGTGGCGGCGAACAGCTCGAGGCAGGCGCGCGCGAGATAGGCGTGGTCGTCCAGCTGGCCCGGGAGCGCCGCCTCGCCGTCCCGATAGCGGCGCAGCAGCACGCCGTCGGCGCCGCGCAGCCGCGTCCAGATGAAGTCCGCCGCCTTCGCCGCGCGGCGCGCCAGCTCGGGTTCGTCCAGGACACGCGCGCCCCGCGCCAGCGTGGCGATCATGAGCCCGTTCCAGGCGGTGATCACCTTGTCGTCCAGGTGAGGCCGCACGCGTCGGCTGCGCACCGCGAGCAGCTTCGCGCGCGCGTCGGCGAGCGCCGAGGCCGCATCGCCTTCGCTCATGCCGAACGCCTGCGCGGTCTCGGCGAGCGGGTGCGCCTCGTGAAGCACGGTGGTGCCGTGCTCGAAGTTGCCCGTTTCGGTGACGCCGTAGAAGTGCGCGAACAGCGCGCCCGTCTTCTCCCCCAGCGCTTCCATCACCTGCGCCAGCGTCCACGCGTAGAAGCGGCCCTCCTCGCCCTCGCTGTCGGCGTCCTCGGCGGAGAAGAACGCGCCCTCAGGCGAGGTGAGGTCGCGGGCGACGTACGCGAACACGCCGCGGGCGGTGTCCGCCCAACGCCGATCCTGGGTGGCCGCGAACGCATCGAGGTAGGCGTCCGCGATCAGCGCCTGGTCGTAGAGCATCTTCTCGAAATGCGGGATGCGCCACGCGCGGTCGGTGGCGTAGCGATGGAAACCGCCGCCCAAGTGGTCTTGAAGACCGTTCGCGCGCATGGCCTCGAGCTGCGCGAGCACGGTCTCGAGCGCGCGCGCGCCGTCCCCCGCCCCGCGCGCCCAGCGCCGGATCAGGAAGTGGAGGTTCGCGGGTGACGGGAACTTGGGCGCGCCGCCGAAGCCGCCGAACCCATCGTCGTTCTGGCGCGACAGGAACCCGGCGCACGCGTTCGCGAGCGTGGTGGCGTCGACGGGCTCGCCGCGCGGCCCCGACAGCGTGCGCAGGAACGCCATCACCTGGCCGCCCGTGCCGGCGATCTCGGTGCGCTGCTCGCGCCAGGCCTCGGCAAGCCGCGGCAGCAGCTGCAGGAGCCCCGGCCGGCCCATCGCGTTCGTGGGCGGGAAATACGTGCCGCCCCAGAACGGTTCCAGCTCCGGCGTGAGGAACACGTTCAGCGGCCAGCCGCCGCCCTGCCCCAGCGCCTGCATCGCGGTCATGTAGAGCCGGTCGACGTCGGGGCGCTCCTCGCGGTCCACCTTCACCGGGACGAAATGCGCGTTCAGCAGTGCCGCCACCTGCTCGTTCTCGAACGACTCGCGCTCCATCACGTGGCACCAGTGGCACGTCGAGTAGCCGATCGAGAGGAAGATGGGCTTGTCCTCGGCGCGCGCGCGCGCGAACGCTTCGTCGCCCCACGGGTACCAGTCGACGGGGTTCCCCGCGTGCTGGAGCAGGTAGGGGCTCTTCTCCTTCGCGAGGCGGTTCACGTGGACGGGGGTACTCACGGAAGTGGGGCCTCCCGCGTCGGGGGTATGCATGACCCCTGACTATAGAACGTGCGGCCCGCGCGGGCGTCAGCGTCCGGTCAGGTGACCGACAGGTGCGGTCAGGTGGCGCCGGCCGCGGCCTCGCCGGCGCGCCAGGCGAGCCAGGCGACGACCGCGAGCAGCGGCGCGACACCCAGCGCGAGTCCGACCTGGACGGAGAGCGATGACGCCGCGATCGAATCGAGCCAGCGCAGGGTCCAATCGCCCACCGGCCCGAATCCCGCCGCGATCAGGCCGTCGTGCACCCAGCGCGGCACGTGCGCGAGCACGTCCCACGTCACGCGCGCGCCCGCGAGCCAGCGACCGCCGCGCCAGGTGAAGAGCGCCAGCGTCGCGAGCGCCAGCACCACCCCGGGCTCGAGCGCCGCGCGCGTCCACCACGGCAGCGCGCTCGGGAGTGCGAGCCAGCGCACCCCACGCGCCTCGCCACGCTCCACGCGCGCCATGACGCGATCGACGAAGCCTGCCGGCGGCGCCACGTCGGCTGCGAAATGCGCCTCGAGCGCGCGCTCGAGCGAACGCGCGCGGGCGAGCGAGCGGGCGCACGCGGCGCAGCCATGAGCGTGAGCGAGCGCTTCGGCCGGCAGCCCGTCGCGCGCGCCGTCGTCGAGCAGGCGCTCGAACTCGAGGCAGTTCACGCTTCGTCCCCCAGCTCGTGCGTCCACGCGGCGCGCAGCGCCGCGCGCGCGCGCAGCAGGTGCGTCTTCACCGTGTTCTCCGGCATGCCCAGCACGTGCGCCACATCCTCCACCGAACGGCCTTCGTAGTAGTAGAGCGTCACCGCGGCGCGCTGCGCCGCGGTGAGGCCCCCGATCATCTCCTGGAGCTTCGCCGCGCGAAGCGTGTCTTCATCGTTCACCGGCGCCGCGCGCTCCGGCAGGTTCTCGTCCTGCCACTCTCGAGCCCGCCGCGTCTTCATCACCTGCGCCCGGTCGAATGCCCGCCGCGCCACGATCCGATACAGCCAGGTCGCGAACGTCGACTCGCCACGGAACCCTGGCAGCGCCGTCCACACCCGCACGAACGCGTCCTGCGCCACCTCCTCGGCGTCCGAGGGGGAGCGCAGGATGCGCAGCGCGAGCGCGTGGGCGCGCGCCTGGTGCCGCTCGACCAACGTCCGGAACGCGGCGGTGTCGCCCGACTGCGCCCGGGCGATGAGCCTCCGCTCGTCCGCCATCCCCGCGGCCTCCGGACGGACTCCGGGCGGGAGGGTCATCGCCTCGTTGGACGGGGGGAGCGGACTTTGGGTTTCATCCCGCGGAAGATACGGAATTCTCAAGGGTTTCCCCGGGGCCGTGAAACCCGGGACCGGGCTCGCCCGGTCGAAGGGGGCGTTCCGAGACCCGGCAGCCCCCTCACCCGATGCGAGGAGCCTCCCCATGTTCAACTTCGACGTCACCGACTTCGTCCCGTTGATGGCCATGAGCATCCCCATCGTCGCCATCGTCGGCGGCATCACCGCCGGCATCGTGCGCATGATCCAGCGCCAGCGCGCGTTCGAGATGGTGCAGCGCGAGCGCATCGCGGCGATCGAGCGCGGCCTCGACCCCGACAAGATCGCGAGCCTGCAGCGCCCGCTGCTCTACGACGACCACGGCGTCTACACCGACCCGGCCGTGGCCGCCGAGCACCGGCGCCAGGGATTGCTGATCGGCGGCCTGGTGACGTTGTTCGTGGGCATCGCGCTGTCGGTGTTCCTCTACGGCGTCGCCGACCACGAGGACCACGCGGTGTGGATGGTGGGGTTGATCCCCTCGGCCGTGGGCGTGGCGCTGCTCCTGTCGTCGTTCCTGATCCGGCCGATCGGCGTCACCCCGCGCACGCCGGAGCGCTGAGGCCCGACGGTCCCTTGCGTGTGCTAGGTTCTGGCGTCGCGACTGCGGCGACGCCGGAAGACCACACGCGAGGGACCGCACTTGGGAACACAGATTCGATGGCTGCTGGGCCTGCTGATGGCGCTCACGATCGTGGGCTGCGGCATGTTCGGCTCGGGAACCAAGGCGAAGAAGCAGTCGGCGCTCTCGGTGCCGCTGAGCGCGCTCGCCGAGGGTGGCGACGTGGAGGCGATGAACGTGCTCGCCGACATCGAGCGGCTGCGCGCCGAGGGCGTGTTCTCGGACTCATCGGCGAATGCGCTCGCGGCCACGCCGGGCACGCAGTTCCTGACGCTGGACTCCAAGGGTCACGTGACGCGTGCGGTGGTGGGCGACGACATCACCACGTTGCTCGAGTACTCGGAGGCCGAGCCGCTGCTCTTGAAGGAGCAGGCGATCACTCCCGCCGACGCCACCGAGCTGCGCCGCCTCGCGAACTACAACACCGCCGCGGCGGCGGAGCTGGCGGCGAAGCTGAAAGAGCGCCGAAGCGGCACGCCGTAGGGAGCACGGCTCAGCGCGCCAGCGTACTCGCCGCGAGTCAGCAGGGTCGCGAACGCACCGTTGTGGCCGACGCCGTCCCGGCCGATCCCCCGAACGGCACGGAGCGGTCGCCGGCGCGCAATCGGTGCAGGGCGACCCTCAGCTGCTGGGGCCTCCGGATACGTACGTCGTGGTGAACGACAGGATGTGACCGCGACCGGCACGCGGCACGCAAAGTCGTATACATCCCCCGGGGCGGCGTGCCAGAATCCGTGCGCCCCGACAGACCGGTCGAACTCCAATCGCGGCGATGCAGCCAGTTCGCGTATGGAGGACCGCCCACGATGCGCTGTGCCCTGAAGCTTTCGCTTGCCGCGAGCTTGACGCTATGCGTCGCGGTAAGCACCTCTGCCACGGCCCTCGCCCACGGACCATGGATGTCGGTATGGGCGGTCCCGGCGCCAACGTGGGACGGCGAGTTCTCGCGCTCCTGCGCGGCCTACCAAGCCGCGATGCACGTCGCCGACACATTGCTCACTCACGCCGAGTTGACCATGGCCGCCAGCGCGGCCCGCGTGTCCCACGAGACGCGCGTCCGCGCCGAGCGCTCGTTCGGCGAGCAGAGCGAAGAGGCCACCGAAGCCCTTCTGAACGAAGGTATCGGCACCACGCGTTCGACGGACCGCCCCTCGCCGGAGGGCAGGGCGATGCTCGAACAGGTCCTGGCCTGGCGCGAGCAGCACCGCGGCCCGTTGGATCCCAGTCTCGTGCCACCGCTGCTCCTGCTCGCGCGCTACCACGCGTTCGCGCAGGAACCCAGCGACGCGCGCCGCGACGGCATGCGCGCGATCGCGGTGCTCGAGGCCCAGCCCCGCATCGATTCCCTGCAGTTGAGCCGGGCGCTCGTCAACGTGAGCGGATTCCTCGCGCGCAATGGCGACCTGCTCGGGGGGCTACCGCTGGCGCAGCGTGCGGTCGAGATCCGGCGGCGGATCGGCGCCAAGCCTGATGTCCTCGCAGGTGCTTTGATGAACGTCTGTGCTGCGTATGTCGAGCTCAGTTCGCCGCGGGAGGCGGAACCGCCATGCGAGGAGACCTACGAGATCTTCAATCGCGTCCTCGGTGCGGAACACATTCGTACCGCGGAAGCCGCCGGCAATCTGGGGATCGCACGCGCACAACTGGGCGATGAAACTTCTGCGCTCACTCTCTACGAGCAGTCGATCCGCGGCCGCGTCCGCTTCTTCGGCCCGAGGTATTCCGTCGTCGGCGACGTGCACTCCAACGTCGGCGCGCTCCATCTGCGCATGAGGAACTACGTTCTCGCCGAGCAGGAGTTCCGGAAGGCGATCGACATCCTTGCCGAGGCGGCCGGCCCCGCGAGCAACGATGTACTCGCCGCGCTCGAGGGCCTGGGCCGTTCACTCTTCGAGCAGGGCCGGCTCGCCGCGGCGGACAGCGTGTTCCTCGACGTGGTTCGTCGTGTGCCGCCGAATCGGACCGAAGCGCTCCCGAACTCCGTGCCCAAGGCGTTGATCTGGCACGCCGAGATACTGGCGACACGTCACGAAACGGCTGAGGCGCGGATCCAGCTCGAGCGGGCCGACTCGATGATCATCGCCGCGGTCGGACGCGAGCACATGTATCGGGTGGACGCACTGATCGCGCGCTCGGGGCTGGAACTGGCTGCTGGAGGCTCCCACGAGGCGCTGGCGTCCGCCCGGGAGGCCTGCCGCATCGAGCGTGCCCACGACATCTTCACGCTGGAGGCGCTTCCGCAGGAGGACATCCTCCGCTATCGCGAATCCCCGTCGATGGCGGTCTCAGCCGCTGTCCGGGTGGCCGAGAATGCCCCGCGGGACACCGCGGTCGTGGTTCCCGTGTGGGACGACGTGATCGCAGCGCGGGGCCTCGGCCGGCGCGAGATGCTCCGGCGGCTGCACGATCACGTGCCTCCCGGCGACTCGGTGGGGCTTGCGCTCGAGAAGCAATACCGGGATGCCGCCCGCCGTGCGGATCGGCTCGTGTCCGGCGCGACCGGTGCCGGCGCTGCCGAGGCGATCGAAGCCGCCGTGCGCGAGTGCGAGGCGGCCGGGCGGCTGCTGGCGCGGCATCTCGCGAAGGACGAGGGCGCGTTCGAGTCTTCCCCGGTGACGTCGGTGGAGTGCAGGCGCGCACTGCCGCCGGGCTCGGCGCTGGTGGCGTTCCAGCGAGTCGAGGCTCCTGAGGTCGGCACCGGCGTCGCGCACTATGTCGCATTCATCCAGCCACCACGTGGCGCGCCGGCGCGATTGGTGAAGCTGGGCGGCGCCGCCGAGACCGATGATGCCCTGACGACGTGGCGTGCGGCCGTGGAGCGCTCCCGGGCTGACGCCGCGAGCGAGCGCACCGAACGGCGACTCGCATCGTGGCTGGCGAAAAATGTCTGGGAGCCGGTCGCCGCGGCCACGGTCCGCGCCGAGCGAGTGTTCGTGGTCGCGGATGGCGAGCTACAGACGATCGCGCCCTGGGCGTGGGTAGCGGCGAGTGAATGGCCACTGGTCTCGATGCTCGACCACGAGTCGGAGCTTCTCCCCCTTGCCGTGACTCCTGCCTCCCGGAATGAGCTGCTGGTCGTCGGCAACGTGGACTACGGTGGCTCGGTGCCGCTCGGGAAGGTCGTCGTTCGCTCGAGTCACGGCGATTCCGTCGCGACGGGTTTCGAACCGCTTCCGGCGTCAGGCGCCGAGGTGGACGCCGTGGGCCGCGAATGGCGCGATGCTGGAGGCAGCGTGGTAGCGCTTACGGGAGCCCGCGCCACCGTTGCCGCGTTCATTGGGCAGGCGCCGTCGGCCGGATCGCTCCACATCGCCTCGCACACCTGGGCGCTCAACGCTCGCATGAGCCCACGCGTCGACCCCGGACCGCTGCGCCGGGTGGGCATTGCGTTCGCAGGCGCCAATCACCCGGACACTTCGACCGCAGGGGTACTCACTGCGGCCGAAATCGCTGACCTCGACTTGCGAGGTGTGCGGCTTGTCGTGATCTCGGCCTGTCGCTCGGGGCTCGGACAGCCACTGACGGGGGAAGGGCTGCTCGGGTTGCGCTCGGCGTTCAGCGCTGCGGGGGCGCGAACCGTCGTCGCCAGCCTTTGGGATGTGAGCGACGAGGCGACGGCGTTCTGGATGCAGTCCTTCTACGCGGCGCTGAGAGCGCGGAACGGCGACGTGCTGGAGGCGGCGAGGGATGCTACGAGGGCGGCGCGGGGGTCGGCGCGCATGACGAACCGCACTGAGACGGCGTACTCGTGGGGGGCGTTTGTCGTGGCGGGCGCGCCGTAATGAGCACCTGACTCGAGAAGATGAGCGGGACCGCCCGTTGCGCCTTCAGCGCGCCCGCGTTCCGCTCCCCGCCTGCAGGTCCACCCAGTGGACGCGGTCGCGGTAGAGGTCGGGGTCGAGCTTCCGCAGCTCCTGCATGCGGCCGCGGTGGCAGGTGGCGAGCAGCACCTGGTGGCCGGCACCGAAGCTCTCGATCAGCGCGCGCATGCCGGTGCGCAGCCGGCCGTCGTCGCTGGTGGCGAACACGTCGTCCAGGAGCAGCGGCAGTGACTCGCCGCCGCGCGAGAGGTACTCGCTGATCGCGAGCCGCACCGCGAGGTAGAGCTGGTCGCGTGCGCCGGCCGAGAGCTGCACGTGCGCCTTGCCGCGCGAGACGAGCGGACCGCCATCGATCTGCACGGAGAACTCGAGGTCCTCGCCGAAGCGCAGCGATTCCACGCGGCTGCCGAACGCGCGCAGGATGTCGGCGACGCGCTCGTTCAGGAACTCGGCCCACTTGCGATGCGTGTCGGTGGCGATGCGGGTGATCGTCGCGCGTGCCAGCTCGACCGCGTGCTTGAACCGTTTCGCGCGCTCGATCGCGCGCCCGAACCGCTCTTGGGCGTCGCCCAGCTCGGGCCGGCGCTGCGTGTGCCGGCGCCACACTTCCTCCACCTCGACGCGCACGTTGGTCCGCCGATCCTGCGCTTCCTTGAGCCGGCTCCCAAGACGCTTCGCCTCCAGCTCGATGTCCGCCGTGGGCCGCGCGCGCTCGGGCAGATCGCCTCCCGAGACGAGCGCTTCGAGCTGCTTGCGCCGCTGGGTCACCTCCGGCTCGGGATGGAGCCGCTTGCGCGCGGCGGGGATCAGCTCGTCCACGAGCAGCCGGTGGCGCCCGCGGATCGCGACCTTCTGCTGCAGCTCATTCACGTGGTAGGCCCAGCCGCGCTCGGGCTCGTACCGGATCCCGGCGGACTCGAGCAGCCGGACCGCGCGCTGATTCATCGATTCCGCCGCCGCCTCGATCGCGCGCTTCTCGTCCTCCACCCAGCCGAACCCCTGCTCGAGGCTGGCGAGCCGCGACCGCGCGCCGAGCGACCGCCGGATCTCGGATGCCGTTTTCTCGAGGAGCTCCGTGGTCGCTGGGCCATCGCCGGAAAGGCTGCTCCAGCGCTTCGCGTCCCCGAGCACGTCCTTCCGCCGCCGCTCCGCTACATCGAGCTGCTCCTGCGCGCGCAGCAGCGGGCCCGAGTCCTCGGTGAGCCGCGCGTACTCGTTCCACTGCCGCAGCAGCTCCATGCTGTCGCGATAGCCCATCATGCGCGCCAGGTCGCCGAGGCCCGCCTCGTTCTCGCCGCGCTGCTTGTGGAGCGCGTTGATGCGGCCCTGCGCCTCGGTGAGCGCGCTCAAAGCATCATCGCGGTCGACCTGGCGCGCGCGCGCGCCGACCATGAGCACGCCGGCGCCGCCGGAGGCGAGCAGCGTTCCCAATACGATGAGCGCGCCGGAGAGCGCGGGCGTGCCGCGCAGCACGAGCACCACCAGCCCGACCGCGAGCGCCGCGGCCCCGAGCGAGAGCAGCACCCAGCCCGGCGTGCGCGCCGCGGCGCGTGTGGCATCCACGTCGCGCAGCGTCTCGGTGGCACCGACGCGCTGCTTCTCGAGCCCAGCGGCCTCGGCCTGGAACTGGAGATTGAGCTCGGTCTGGCGCTTGAGCAGGCGCGCCGCGTCCGGCGGCAGGCTGCTGAAGCGCTGCTGCAGGAACTGGCTCTTCTCCGGCTCATAGCCCTTGGAGGACATCGCCTCGCGCAGCTCCTCCACCTGATGGCGGAGCAGCGCGTCCTGCATGTCGAGATTGCGCAGCTCGGCGGCGAGGCCCACGCACCGATCCGCATCTTCGGCGGTGAAAGCCTCGAACGCCGCCAGCTCCTCGCGCTCGCGCGCGATCGCCTCGCGCTCCTTCGCCAGCTCGTCGCGCCGCCGGGCCTCGAGGTTCTCGATGTTGCGCTTCGCCTCCTCCTGCCGCGCGATCGCCTCGCGCAGCTCCGCCTCGGCGTTCGCCGGGAGGTGGGCCGAGCCCTCGAGCTCGGCGGCCTCGTGCTCGAGCCGCCCCACCTCCGCCTGCACCTGTGCGTGCTCCTCCAGCTGCCGGCGCAGGTCGTGCGCCAGCCCCGCGCGGCGCTCGTTCTCGAGATCGCGCTGCTGAGCCTGGAGCTGGCGTTCGTCCTCGGCCAGCCGCTGCAGGTCGTCCAGCGGCGTCTGTGCTGCGGCCAGTGCGGAGTCCAGCTCGCGGATCTCGGCCTCGATCTCGTCGCGCTTCTTCGCCAGCCGCTCGAGCGCGTTGTCCACGGTGCCGGTGAAGTCCAGCTCGGGCGCGTTGTAGCGGCGCAGCGCCTCCTCGAGCACGCGCAGCGCCTCGGAGGCGTTCGTGTCACCGATCCGCGTGTCGGCCGCGTTCTCGAGCCGCGCCTTGAGCGTCGCCACGCGACGCGCGCGGTCGTCGGACGGCACCACCTCCGCGAGCTCGCCCTGGACCAGGAGCGCGCACTTCTCGAACTCCGCGCGATCGAGCCCGAGGAGCTTCTTCCCCACCGGGTACTCGTCGCGCCCCTCGAGGAAGCTCGCGGTCACCTCGCTGCCGGTGCGGTCGAACACCGCCACGGTGGCGCGGTCGAAGTCGCGGGCGATGGAGTGGTAGCCCGCGTCGCTCTCCACCTCGAGCACGACGCGGAAGGCGCCGCCGTTCCACGGCCGCCAGCGATCGAGCGGCGTCATCGCCCGGTGCGTGCGGCGGTCGCCGTCGAGCCCGTAGAGCGCCGCGGCCACGGCGGCGAACAGCGAAGACTTCCCGCGCTCGTTGTCGTCGATGACCACGTTCACGCGGTCGGGCGCGAACGCCCACTCGCCCTGCAGCGGGCCGAACCCGTCCACGCGCAATCGCACGAGCTTCACTCCGCCACCTCTTCCCACTGCGGGATCACCTCGCGCACGCGGAAGGCATCGAGCCCGTAGTAGAGCGCGCGCTCGAGCGCGGCGCGCTTCGCGGCATCGGTCTCGGCATCGATCTTCGACAGCAGCTCGCGCGCGAAGCGCTGCTCGGTGGTGCGCCCCTCGCCGGCGCGCAG